>Ga0208767_1003999_pt1 | contig 10506 bp, 12 predicted proteins | sample VirMetDEL_Mar_21_FD_184514 | JGI IMG/M metagenome (GOLD analysis project Ga0208767, IMG submission 184514) | Aqueous microbial communities from the Delaware River and Bay under freshwater to marine salinity gradient to study organic matter... | ecosystem: Environmental > Aquatic > Marine >... | reverse complement strand
TGACAATAATGAGTTCAAGCGTTGCTTCGATGCAGTCCCTGAGAAGTTCAGGGGTAAAGAGACGGGCAACATGGTGCTTGACCATAATTGTGGTTTCTGCCGTTATAGGTTTGCTTGTTGGCCCGGATTGGAAGAACGTCCTGCCGTTGCGTCACAGGCAAAGCAGCCAAAGATGGTTGCATATATATCATTAGCAGAGGAGTATAAGAATGGATGACATGTATGATATCGAAACTCTCGCAGAAGAGATCAAGGTTACTGAACGCAAACTTAGCGACTTGCGTCAGGAATATCGTGAGCGAAAAACTGCTGGTCTACGTGCAGCTATTGAGGCACGTAATGAAGCGGATAAGTTGATCCGTGAGGAGATGAAGTCACTGGGATACCAGTCACCGTTTATCTCATGGCGTAATGTAGGTAGCCTTGCCTAACGCAAAACAATTTCGTGCAGCACGGAAATACGGATATAGGAGTGGACTAGAACATAAGGTATCTCTCTATCTTGATGAACTGTCTATTGACTATCTATATGAGCAGGTTAAGATTGAGTGGGAAGACCTAGCCTACCGCACCTATACTCCAGACTTCGTGCTGCACAACGGCATCATCATTGAGACGAAGGGCATGTTTACTGCCGCTGACAGACGCAAACATCTTGCTATCAAGAAACAGCATCCAGCACTTGACATTCGCTTTGTGTTTGAGAATAGTAGGAGAAAGCTACGCAAGGGTGCCAAGTCAACCTACGGTGAGTGGTGTATCAAGTACGGGTTTAGATACTATGACCGCATCATTCCCGAAGACTGGCTGAAAGAGAAGGGAAAAAACAAGCACCCCAAGTTTATCAAGTTTAATGGAACCAAAGTGAAAAGGAGATAGCTATGGAATTTGAAGATATTTATAATAACGATTTTGTGATCAGAGTTCGCCCGACTGTAGACGAAAGCCAATGGACAGGCGAGATAGACATAGCTATCATTTCATCTGCTGGTAATGATCTTGACGATGAGGGATATGGACAGCTTATGCACTTCTGTAAGATGATGTGTGCCACTGTGCCAATCATGGAACAGGACGAAACAATTCGTAATCTTGTGCATACATATGTCATGGAAGTTGTTGACAACGATAGTGACTATGTGCTAGAAGAAGATGAGGACGTAATCATTACCAAAGAAGATGGCAACGTAGTTCATTTAAGTTTTGGCAGCAAGACGAAAGGAAGTGCATGATGAGACATGAGGAGTTTATGAGGCAAGCAGCTATGCAGAGTGATATGGTTAATAACCCACCACATTACAACAAATCAGGCATTGAGTGCATTCAGGCTATCGCTGCTGCCACAGAGGATGGGTTTCAGTATTATCTGCAGGGCAACATCCTCAAGTATCTGTGGCGTTACCGCTACAAGGATAAGCCACTTGAGGACTTGGAGAAAGCCAAGTGGTATCTGGATAAGTTGATTGAGGAAACTATGGCCAATGAGAGTTAAGATTTATATGACAATTGACATTGATCCAGAAGAATATCCCATACCTGCTGATGAGGATGTGGGACTAGAGATTGAAGGGAGACGTGGAGTGAAACAGTCACACGATACTTTGATTATATTACTAAGCATCTGGTCACTAAGCATGATTATCAGCTTCCTGATTCACTGAGGGGTGAACTGGAAGAAGCCGTGCTTAACCAAGACATCATGCCAAGCATGAGAGCATTGATGACTGCCGGTCCCGCACTTGACCGCTGTCATGTAGGCGGTTACAACTGCTCTTATGTGCCTGTGGATAATGCTCGTGCCTTTGACGAGACAATGTATATCCTCATGTGCGGCACTGGTGTAGGCTTCTCAGTAGAACGTCATCACGTTGAGAAGTTGCCTATCGTCAACGAAGATATGCACAGTACCGATACTGTTATCAAGGTTGGCGATTCTCGTCCGGGCTGGGCCAAGTCCCTGCGTGAACTAATCTCCTTGTTGTACGCAGGACAAGTACCCCAATGGGATACAAGTGAGGTTCGCCCTGCTGGCGCACGTCTCAAGACCTTTGGTGGTCGTGCTAGTGGCCCAGCCCCACTTGAGGAGTTGTTTGAATTTATCGTAGACATCTTCAAGACAGCGGCAGGTCGTCGCCTGTATCCAATTGAGTGTCACGATATCATGTGCAAGATTGGTGAGGTTGTCGTCGTGGGTGGTGTCCGGCGCAGCGCACTTATCAGTCTGTCTAACCTGAACGATGACCAGATGCGTCACGCAAAGGCAGGACAGTGGTGGGAGAACGAAGGGCAACGTGCGCTGGCTAACAACAGCGTTGCCTACAAAGAGAAGCCACAGATGGGTACATTCATGCGTGAGTGGCTGTCACTGTACGAGAGTAAGTCCGGTGAACGTGGCATCTTCAATCGCCAATCTGCACAGAAGCAAGCAGCTAAGAATGGGCGTCGTGATGTAGACCATGACTTCGGATGTAACCCGTGCAGTGAAATCATCCTGCGTCCATATCAGTTCTGTAATCTGTCTGAGGTTGTAGTACGTTCTACTGACACGCAGCAGACACTGACAGAGAAGGTTCGCCTTGCTACTATTCTTGGCACGTTCCAGTCTACTCTGACTGACTTCAAGTATCTGCGTAAGATATGGCGAACAAACACAGAGGAAGAACGGCTGCTTGGTGTGTCACTGACAGGCATCATGGACAATGCACTGATGGCAGGTAAGTCTGCACATCTTGGCATGAACATTGGTGCTACGCTTGAGGCACTGAAGGATGTCGCAGTTGAGACTAACGCAGCTATGGCAGCACAGCTTGGCATCTCGCAGTCAGCAGCCATTACCTGTGTCAAGCCTAGTGGTACAGTCAGTCAGCTTGTTGACAGTGCTAGTGGCATTCATGCTCGTCACAATCCGTACTATGTGCGTACTGTACGTGGGGATAACAAAGACCCCATCACGCAGTTCCTCATCTCTGAGGGCATTCCTGCAGAGCCGGATGTGATGAAGCCTGACAGCACTACAGTGTTCAGCTTCCCAATGAAGTCACCTGCTGGTGCTGTAACACGCACAGCTATGTCTGCCATTGAGCAGCTTGAACTGTGGCTCATGTACCAGCGTCACTGGTGTGAACACAAGCCTAGTGTCACTATCAGCGTCAAGGAACATGAGTGGATGGATGTAGGCTCGTGGGTGTACGAACATTTTGATGAGGTGTCAGGCATCAGCTTCCTGCCATTCAGTGAACACACGTACAAGCAAGCACCGTATCAGGACATTGATGAGGACACTTACAATGAACTGTTGACACAGATGCCAAAGAGTGTTAATTGGGAGAAGCTACGTGAGTTTGAAAAGGAAGACACTACATCAGGCGGACGTGAACTAGCATGTACGGCTGGCGTGTGTGAAGTTGTAGACCTCAATGCGGCTTGAAGTCATAGAGTACGTTGAACTCAAGGATGGCGGTGCAGTCGTCACATTTGAGATGGACGAGGACACACGTGCCGGTCTAATCTCAGAGGCTCTGCAACGCAGACTCATCGAAGGCTTGGAAAGGATGTCAGATGTCCCAGAAAAAGAAACACAGCTTGAAATCGAAGAGTATATCAACGATATGGAAGAAGGGGGACGGGTGGATACAGTGGAACCCACCTAGACATCACCCTTGCTACAACGAATGGATGAAACTGAGAGAAAAGGAGAAAGACAATGAAGATTAGAGTAGACATTAACACAAAGGATGCAGACAAAGCTGCTGCGGCATTTGTCCGTATCGACAAGGAAGCATCACCAAAGAGCCTGACACTCAGCCTGAATACATGGGGTGACGAGCATTACAACATTGACTTTGAGGTTGACAGCAAGTATGCACCTATGCTAGAAGAACTGTTCAACAACGAATACTTTAATGAGGATGTAGACAAGCTATGAACCCAGCACCTGTGGTAAATGAAGCGTTAGCGCAGAAGTTTAGTGACGGCTACGAAGCATTTAATATGGTAGAGAGAAGGAGAGGACACTACCATCAAGTAGCAAATCCTGTAAAGAAGAACTCCGTGTTTACCCACTCTGCTTATCGTGAGTGGGAACGCGGCTGGAATGCTGCATACTTTGAGAATTTGGAGAAACAGAATGGACTTAGAAATAGAAGCTAAACAGTGGATGAAGGAGAAGCAAATGAGTACGATTACAGCAACGCTTTACCAAGACAAAGCATGTGAGACAGCAATCTTTCCGAAGCACAAGGCTATGGAGTATCTTGCTCTAGGTCTTACAGGTGAAGCGGGAGAGATTGCCAACAAGGTAAAGAAGTTCATCCGTGATGGTGCCACAGAGGAAGAGTTCCTTGAGAGGAAGATTCAGATTGGCTATGAGATTGGGGATGTCCTGTGGTACTGCGCTGTGCTTGCACAGGAGATGGGCATGAACTTAGGACATGTCATGGAGAGGAACTTGGAGAAGCTGCACGATAGGAAGAAACGAGGTAAGTTGTCAGGCAGTGGAGATAACAGATAAAAGAGAGGGGGCCGTAAAGCCCCCTTTTTAGTATTCCAGCTTGAATATATCTCCTGTATACTTTCCTCGTTTTCGTGCATTTTTAATTGCATCAACGATAAGTTCTAGCAGGACATAATCATATCCTTTTTTACCTTCTTCTGGCTCACCAAATCTGTCATGATAAATTTTAAGGGCTAAGTCCCTTTCATATTTCTCTGTATTCATAAATTTCTGGCGTTCCATTGGATTGTATCCAAATCTCTCTGCTGCAGAATTTTTAGCATTTTCTACTACAGCAGCCTTTACATCATCTTTATATTTAGATACCAAATCTCGTATGGCCAGTCTTTTCATTTCGTCTGGAAGATTCTTGTATTTATCCTGTTGCATCATAGGAACTACATAATTCGTAATGTATTCGCCATATAATGCGTTTAGCAACAAATCGGCTTCTGGTACACTGGTGCGAGACTCGATTATGCGCTTACTCATTTTAAGTCTTGCTAGTTCTTCCTCAAAAAAGTTTTTACGTTCTTGCAAAAGAATACCATAAGTTTGTCTGGTCAGAGGTGCTACACGGCGAAGTGGTTCCTCTCTTGTTGCGGACTCGTATACTTCTGCTCTTTTGAATCCATAGGCATCTGACAGTGCTTCTTCAATAGCGAAGTTGCCCGGAACACGAGCAAGTGATTTCGTCACCATCAATGTAAGCAAGTCTGACGCACGTGTATCACGAACAAGACGAGCATCGTCTGGTGCAAGGAAAGTGTTGTATAAATCCTGCCCCACAGTAAGAGGAATTGAATAGGTTGCAATAATGTTAGAAGCCATATTAGCAGCAATTTTTCCAGCAGCCTCGTAGTTTTCTGCCTCTGCAATATCTTTATATGCTTTATCTAGCGCATATATCTGTGAACCAGCCCGGAATTGTGTACCAGAAAGTGCCTGTATAGCTTCTGTTACAAAACTGGTATCTCCTGTTGTTTTTTCTCCTCGTTTTGTTCTGTTAATCCATTCTGCAAAGAACAGGAAAGGAGCAGCAGGGAAGAAAGGACGCAAGTCAAAGGTTCTGCCATCGGCAGTTTTTCCTTCCCACCAGTTTTCACCAGCATATTCACTATCTCTAAATGCCATAGCACCAATAAGTCCAGCAGTGCCTACAAGACCTTTAGCGATGTCCTCATAGTTATCCGAATCACCAGCAAGTGTTTTTATTACTCTTGGATTGACAAGATACAAAGGAGAATATTCATAGGTAAAGCGCATAGCGTTTACAATAAAACGTGGGAATGGAACGAGAGAAGTTGTCAGGAATGGTACTGAGTGCATAAGACTAACAAATGCTTTTCCTACACCACTGGCAGGATCACGCTGGAAAGTAAAATACAGAGCCTCTTTTGCAATATCCTCAAGTTCTTTAGGTCCATTAAAGATTACATTATCACCAACCTTTAACTCTTTATTGAACAAATCATTGAATTTACCTTCACGAATAAGTTTCTCAAGATTAAAATTGCTGATGTCTATGGTCGGGTCCATCTGTTGTGCTTTGATAGCAGCTTGATTGAGCCGCCTTTTCATTCCCGTAATTAAAGCTACATTCTTAAAATAATTATCAGATGCTGTGTTCAGCCCATTGACTACCCGCATTAATTTAATCATACGATCTGTTGCTGCACCACTAATTTCGCCAGATGCGTCTGAAAGATCACTTATCTGCTTAAACACTTTAGAAGCAAGGGTGGGAAAGTTTTCCTGAAATAATTGTGCTACAGCACGAGTTTCAACAGGGTTAATCGTACCGTAAATAGATGCAAACACATCTGCGTTAGGGGTCGTGGTAAAAAGTCCTACTTTACCTTTAGCTGCTTTACCTAATGTGAGTGTGCTTAATGACGTAGCAACCGACTGATCGAATGCCCTCGTAATAGTATCGAAACCAACACGAGTATAACCTGATACAGTGTTACGGAAAGTTGTGGCAGGTTGAGACGTCATAAAGGCACGACGGACCTCATCAAGTCGCCTGAATGACAAACCTTCTTTTGTCTCTTCTAGTTTCTCAAGACCTTTTCTTACATTTCCTTTTTCAATCTTCTCACCAGCTTTACGTAACTTAACAACGGCCTCATCACTGAAACCGAATACATCTGCTGCAGTTACGTCGGTAAGCCGCCTGAATAGCTGAGATGCGCGTCCTGCGCTACCAAGTCCTGCTCCTTGAGTAGAGCGAGTAGCAAGGTATGTATCTTCAAGCATGACCTTCAACAAGTCATCACTTGTCAAGTTATACTTTGAATACATTTCCTGCATGAACGACTTTATTTTCTTGTCGTCTGTTTCTAGTGCCTCAGTAATTATACGGGCAACAGCTTCTGACCACGCCTCTTTTTCTTTTGGTGCTTGACCAAGTTCCACAAAGAGTTCCACGCCAAGAGCGTCAATACGCTCCATACGTGTAGGGTCAAGACGAGCAACAAAGTCATCAGCAAGACCCACAGCATCAGCTTCTTTACGAAGTGTTTCTACGCCTTCTGCTACTTTTTCTCTGTCAATAGGATTGTTTCTTGCTTTCTTAACCTTCTTGGCGAGTTCTTCATTTTCTGAAAGAACCTTCTTGGCCTGTTCAATTGCCTCTTCATTTCTTTTGGCAACAGCTTTCTCTGCATCAGATAGCAAGTTTTTACTCTTGCTTGATACTAATTCACTAAATGCCTTTTTAGGCAGACCAACAGCTACGGCTGCTGGTACAAGACCACTTATAGCTGCAGTAGCAAGCAGTTCACCTTCACTGAAATCTTCCCTAACATCAATCTCTTGTTCAGTCTTTTGTTCAGCAACATTCTGCAAAGCACCAAATGTAGCTTCCGCAGCAATAGTTGTCTTAATAGGATTACGAGCCATAGTTTTAAGTGGCTGCTTTAATCCTTCCATGATAATACGGCGCACACCTTCTCTTGCAACTAGCGTACTAGCTGCCGCACCAGCTTTAACTGCTGATGTTCCAACACCTGCTGTAAAGATACCGGGGAGAACGCCCACCCAAGTTGATGGGGCTTTTGCAACGCCTTCTAAGTAGTCTGTAAAGGCATTGGGTGCGCCACCTGCATCGAAAGCACCGGGAAGTGCTTCAAAACCCATATACAGGTTCGCGTAATCATCAAAACGCTGTTTTGCTTTTTCGTCTTTTACCGAATCAGCACGGGCAGCGGACACATAGTTGTAGTCCATGCCCATAGTAAATTCATTTACTTTGCCAGACCTGAAATGCTCAATTACTTGATCGACAGCATCTTCTTCACTAATATCGTCATAGTTAAGTCTATCTTTAGCAAATCGAACAGCAGCTTCACGAACTGCTTTGTTATTCCTAAAGTCTTCGTAAGACTTTACTTCAGATATATGCAGAAGTTCATCGTCTGAATACTCACTTAAAGCAAAAGAGAAGTCATCCTCTGTTGTCACCTCTTTGACAGAGGGTTCCGCTTCACTAAAAGCAAAGGAAAAGTCATCTTCTAATGTGTCTTTTTCAGGCGTTACAGTTGGCCCAAAAGCAAATGAAAAATCATCTTGCGCCATTTGTTATTGCCCTCTTGACATAAGCCCTTGTCTCTTCCTAAATTCTTCTTTTGCTTTTCTCCTTTCTGCAACTGCTTCTGGAGAACTACGCTGTATGTCTGTCATGACTTTTGTTACAGTAGATGAAATATTGCCAACATTTGAAGTTCCGTATTTTTTAGATAGCTGCCTAACAATGTTGTTATACTGCATTCCTGATTCAAGTAATTCACGGACTTCTGCTTCTAACCCACTTGAAGTGGTAGTAAATGGCGCTGCTTCTTCTATTACTTCTACTTCGGGTTTGCCTACTCCCGCACCCGCACCTGCACCTGCTGCCACGTCACCTTCTACTCTCATGTCGGCAGTTAATGTTCTTTGTAATCTACTAATAAAGTTATCATCTTTACCTGCTGCTCTTGCTGTCACTAAAACATTCGGTATATTCAATGGAGCATTGTTATTACTGGCGTTAGCCATAATTACTTGTGCTAATTCTTCTGGGTTATCATATTTTTTAACAGTGTTGATTTGACCCTCAGTAGGAGTAAACTTTGTAACCTTATCTGCATCCTTAACAGGAGGAGTTACACTAATTCCTTCTTTATGCGCTTCATATGCCGCTACAAAATTTACATCTTTCCTTATGTCTTCATTTTTGTAGTATTCTTCATACACTTGATCCATTGCAGAATTGTAGGCATTTTGAAATGCAATACGAACGTCTTCTTTGTCAGCAATATTTTCAGTATCAAGAGTTTGATTACCGAAAGCATCTGTCTTAAATTGAATACCCTGCGCTTTCAAAGAGGCATCCTGTGAAAGCATTCTCATGACTCTTGTTCTGACAGACTTATCTATACTGTCCATACCTTCAACAGTGACTCGTTTAGTACCATCACCAATTTGCTGTTTCAGTTTAGCATTAAAAGTGCCTATCTCAAGCAATTTGGCTCTGGCTGCTTCATCCCCTTCCATAGCACGAACATTCAATTCAGAAGTATACGCATCAAAAGTCATCGCACCTGATTTAAGCAGCTTTTCATTCATTGCAGCAGCACCCTCGAAATCACCATTTTCAAGAGCAATCTCTTTGTCCAATTTAAGCAGTTCAATTGTGCTGCCTGTTTGGAGAGTGTCAACACGACGTTTTTGTTTACCCAAGCTGCTTACTTTTTGCTCTGCTGCAGCAATTTTAGCGGCATCAGGAGTTGACGAGGATTGCAGCACTCTCAGTTCTTCTACAGCCAATTCCATTTGCTCGTCAAAGCCCAGCCTACCAGCAAGTTGTTGCGCACGGTCAGAATAGAATTTCATTTTAGTAGAATCAAGACCACCTTTAGCAATCTTGTCGTTTACATAATTAAATTCTTCTTCTGCTGTCATGCCATCAAGTTTAAAGGCTTCTTCTTTAAACTCTACAGTTGGTACAACAACTTTACGAATGTCACGAACACCCAAATCCATTAATTGCATTTGTTGTGCTGTGCGTTCTTCGACAAGACGCTGTGCATCAATATCAGGACCAACGTAAGATAGAATGCCTTTGAGTTTGATTTGCTCCTTGTCTACAGCAGAAGGTTCCATAGGAATACTGCCTTGATCAACAAAGGAGTACGCGATATCCAGATCACTCGCTGCGGGAGACATCCTTGACACATCGCCAAAGTATTTATCATAGTCAAGGTCAGTTCGTGTTGAAATCTGGTCAACTAGAGAATTAAAAGCATCCAAGTCACCAGACTGTTTCAACAGGCTTGCAGCACGAATAGCAGCTTGCTCATCATCCACACCACCAAGCTGTGCTTTTGCCCTGCGCAAAGCCTTTACTACTTTCTCTGCTTCTTGACGCTTTCTTTCTTGATCTTGTGCAATTCTTGTAACACGAATATCGGATGCAGATTTAATGCTATCTTCGATGCGTTTTATTTCTTCTTGCATAGAAGAAGTCGCACCTTTAGCAAGACCTTTAACTAGACCTTCTCCAAATGAACTCAAGCCAAACAGGGCCATATTACATTCTCCTAGACATTAAGCCTTTTGGCTCTTCTTCTACACTTTCAACTTCAGAAGCATCCATTTCTTCTACAGGTTTTTCTTCAGTTTCCTCTTGGAGCATAGTAAGTGCTTTATCTACTATACTCTTATTAATTTTAGTTTTTCTTTTTTCTGTCCCTGAATCATAATCAATACCTGCCGCATCCGCCAAGAAAGAAATCATCTCTACAAGAACAGGCATAACAAGTATACCTACATCAACAGAGTGTTTACCTTCCATTACGCCAGACAACTGCAGCGTATTTGCTACAGTTGTAACTGGTATACCCATTTCAAGGACATCCATAAGACTGGATGAAACTTCTTCAGATGACAGTCTTGGGATATAATATTCAAGAGCCTGTTCCACGGTAGTGAACTGAGGAGGCTGCTGCCACGGACGAGAGCCTAATTCCGCT
>Ga0208767_1003998_pt1 | contig 10508 bp, 17 predicted proteins | sample VirMetDEL_Mar_21_FD_184514 | JGI IMG/M metagenome (GOLD analysis project Ga0208767, IMG submission 184514) | Aqueous microbial communities from the Delaware River and Bay under freshwater to marine salinity gradient to study organic matter... | ecosystem: Environmental > Aquatic > Marine >... | reverse complement strand
GAGCCAGCGAATCGCTCGATATCCCATTGCTTGACCATATCATAGTCACCACTGACTCATTCTACTCATTCGCAGAGTCTGACCCCAGTTCACTATCATCATGATGCACAATTCACTTTTCTCTTCGCGCATAATTGTTATACTCTGTGCGCTACTATTTGTTGTCTCGTTAGCGAGTTGCTACGGACCAGCCTATATGACTTCGTGTCGTGAACCTTTACCCTTTGGGCCTAATGTTTCTGAACTAAGCCCTCCTCAACACATTCCCAATGAATAAGTTTCATAAAGCACTAGCTCAGTACCGCAATGACACGCGGACTGAGCTAGTTGACCAAGTATTCAGTAATCCTAACAAGCCTAAGTATCCTGAAGATGCAACCGAATGGATTATCAATGCTACGATTGATTTTATTCTCACGCAGTTCCCTAAGTTGTCGTATCTAAACGATATGCTTGAAACAGAAGCTGAGAATGCCGACACTATGGTCGAGACTGAATACCAAGATATAAAGGATCAGCTTCCTTTCTTGGTATGGAAAGAGGTGAACCGTCAACTTGCAGCACTAGCTCAGGCTGACGACTCTAAAAATTCAGGACTGCAACTTCCTATTTAATTGCGGTTTTGCCTTAAGAAAGCAAGTTCTTGATGCAGCTCTCCTATCATCTCAATCAGCTTGAGATTTTGTTGTCGAAGCTCATCTACGGTAGCTTCAAGATGCTGGATTCTATCCATCATCTTTAATATCAGCTTCGTTTTCTTAAACATGGCATGCAAGAGTATTCCCAAAAATAAGGATAATAATTCTATTATGATTCAATTTGATACCACTCAGCGCAAAGACATGCATCAGAAAGTTCTTAATCTTCGTGAAGCTCGTAACGACATACGATGGATTATTGCTTTGATGATTGCAGGATGCCTGTCCCAAGTCGTATTTATGAAGTTGTGCTATATGTTTGGACAGTATTTATTCGTCGGTATTTTTCATTGTGTCGGTTATTTTTATCTTGGACGAGCCTATGCAGCATGCAAGCGTCGTTTAATTAAAGCACAAGATATATATGCCGATACCTTCAGTCTCGGAAAGCTCGGATGATACTACCATCATCTATACGTATTACCGCCATGGATGTGCGTTGATTACCCCATCCCTGGAAATCGCGTTTATGCGTAATGATGGTTCTTTCCCAGTAACATTTGAACGAAAGACCTATGGATCCGAATGAAACTCCCGACTATAAATTCTATAGCGGTGACATTTACTTATCTGTTCGTGTAACAGTTTCCAAAGTCGAAGCACATAGTATTGAAGAGGTAGCTGACTCCGGTAAGGATGCTATTGCTAACCTCCTTCATCAGCTTCCCAATGTGGCAGTATCGTTAGATGACCACGACCTATGTGAAGTTAATCGACGTCCTGATTTTTGGGATAAGGTTGATGAAGCTTACGATAGGCGTAAAGATGGCATCTAATGCAAAGCGTCATATGTCTGATGCTACTTCGACGATTTACAAATGTGTCGTAATTCGTAAGGGCAATCTTCGTACTCCCTTCTACGCACATACCACTCATCTAGCTAAGCAGAACGCACAATGGTTTGTGCGTAGCAATAGGCTTGAGGAGTACACCATTACCGATCCGGTAGAAGTATTTCAGAATAGACCGTATAGCTAATTTCGGTATGTCTGTATTGTGACTATACCAATACCCTATCTTTGACAACATTGAAGGGTTAGAATGTACTGGCAACAGTTTTATCTGAATGTGAGTGTTACTCACGACATAGCAATAAACTATATTAGCACAGAGAAATAATATAGTCTAGGATTCGGTAAGAGAGGCTTCGGTCTCTCTTACTTTTTCTTACCCGTTCTCTTCTTTGTATTGCGGCGTTTAGTTGTGGTTTTCTTACCCTTCTGCATGCCGTTGCGAGCACGGTTCTTAGATTGTTTTTCCATAACAATCTTACCGCCTTTGGTATGGGAGGCGTCCAAATTATCACCATTACCATATGTACCAGCGCGACGGTTAGCTCTATTAGCAGCCACGCGTTTCTCTACCGCTGAACTCTTTTTCTGGTACTGAGCATCATACTTCCGCTTTCGTTCTATGCTACGTTTAGTCATACCACGCTTCTTATATGAGCGTCCTTTACCAGCGAGACTGTTTCGTGCCATATCAGATAGTATTCAGCACTAATTTAACTCTTTTACCTTCAATTTTTAGCACCATGAGTACTGCTAGCAACTTCGTTAAAGTCGTATCTAACGAAATCAAAACTGACCGCAATGGTCGTAAGTATAACCGTGTTCTTCTCGAACAACTCCAAGGTCGTGATGAGATTGCTGACCCTATGACGGGTGAGGCTCTTCTTATTATTGGCCCTGCATTGACTGTCAATGTGACTGGCTACGAAGTCCCCTACCTCTATGAGGAAGATGACGTCAATGCAAAAGCAGATTACCTTTGGAACGCTCGCTCAGGCCAGGCTATCCAAGGGTGTATTGTACGTGCTCAAGTACAGCCGTATATGATTGGTGACCGCTCTGTAAATTCCGCTACGGTATTTGTTCAGGGTGATCCCAATGCGTCTGATTTTGATATGCGCAAGAACCAAGCGTTTGAGCGCAGTGGGCGCACTCCTGTAAACGGTAACATCGTCAGTATGACGGGAGGTGGACGTGTCGTTGTTCCAACCAGCGAGTCCATTATCATCGACTAATTGTTGCGCGTGGTTTGACCGCAACATAAACGAGAGGGGGGCTATGGCAAGATAGTCCCCCTTTCTAATTTCCACCCTCATGCCTCAGATTGTACCAACTAAACCAAATGAGTTAGTCTACCGTGATAAGAACGGTAATGAATTTGCCATCAGCTCACTTAGCGATGGTGACCTTCAGGTTGCATTAACTGATATGATACACCGCAAAGCCAAGCACAACCACAAGATGCTTAAGATGTTTGCGGTAGGTGACACACTCGGTCAAGTTGCTAAAGCACTTCACCAAGAAGCGTCTAAACGTAATTCTCAAATTGAACCCTACTACAAAATGCAGATACAAGCCGACCAAGACGGTTTGCGCTTTGTACAACCAGAAGTAGACGTAACTATCGAAACCGATGAGTAGAAGCAAATACACCCCCACAGTTAGGGCAACACTCAAGTCCTTGATGCTCCAATACTTGTATCAAGGTATGGATATTCCTACTGCAGCACTACACACTGCAACTGAACTATCTAAACAGTATGCAAACATCGGCTCATACAATCGTGGAGGCGTACAAGCTGTATACTATCAAATGCGCGAACCAGAGCTTGAGTTTGTTGACCCTAGAGGTAACAATGACCAAGTAGCTGTGCCAATATCAGCCACTGTAAAGGAGGTTTCATTTAACTTCGATGGTCTAACCATCAAAGTAACAACTGGTTGAAATACATAGTCGCACCTGCATCTATATCACCACCTCCTTCTGTTCACTATCATCAAATCGCTCTCATCGATGCCTTATTCCAGCTACAGGCTACAGGCTTCATGTATATCGATTTGGAGACGACAGGTTTTGATTTTCTCAATGATGACATACTTACTGTTCAGCTTGCTGTAAACGCAGATGACCAGTTTGTATTCATCATTGGAGAAGGTCTTAGTGTGGAAGACTTACTGCCTACTATCAGTATGGCAGGAATGCTTGTAGGTCACAACATCAAGTTTGATCTCAAGTTTCTCAAGCGCCATGGCTTTACAGCCCGCAAGGTGTTTGACACTATGATTGTAGAGCAAATCCTTACCAATGGTACCAACCAACGAGCTTCACTTAAACATGTGGCTCAACGGTATTGCCAAGCGAACTTGGACAAGGCTGTACAATCTACTTTTTCACGCACGTCACAGCTTTCTGAGCGTCAACTTCTGTATGCCCTTGACGATGTAGTATACCTTCCTACTATTGTCAAGGCTCAGATAGAATCGCTCCAGGAGCATGACCTTATGCCTATCGCTCAACTTGAGTGTAGCACTGTTCTCGCATTTACTGATATTGAGTTCAACGGTCTTGCAGTAGACATAGACCGATGGAAGAAACAGGTTGACGAACTCTCGCTTCAAACTATTGAGTTAGAGAAGTCAATGAATACCATGGTTGATACAGATCCTACTTTTGAATCTGTACGCAGCAGCACATTTCAAACTGACTTGTTCCTTGCTGATACAGACGTAGCAGGCACTCGTATTAGGTGGGATTCACCTGCACAAGTGCTTCGAGTATTCCAATGCGTCGACTCTAAGCTACTGTCTTTTGGCGACCAAGAAATTGGTAAGCTGCTACACAAGACTCCCTTAGCACCTTTGATGAAGGAGTACAGGGAGAAAAGTAAGAAAGTGTCATCATTCGGTGACAGCTTTCTAAAAAATGTATTTAGCGACGGTAAGGTACACCCTCGCTTTATTCAGATTAAGAGAACCGGTCGTGTCAGTTGCAAAGAACCAAATATGCAACAGATACCTGCCGACAATAAGTACCGCAATTGTTTCATAGCTGACGAAGACTGTGTCTTTGTATCAGCTGACTACTCTTCGCAAGAGCTATGCATTATTGCTCACGGTAGTAAAGACCCTGTATTCAACGAGGCTTTGACTAGTGGACATGACTTGCATTCTGTTTGCGCAGAGCTTGTGTTTGGTGATGATTGGAAGCAGGCTGCTCTCGACGACTGTGCATACTATGCCGGCAAGAGAAAATGTGACTGCCCTTCCCATAAGTCATTACGTACTGCTGTCAAGAGTATCAACTTTGGTCTTGCCTACGGTATGGGGCCAAAGAAATTGTCTGAACAAATGGGTATTACTATGCGCGAAGCAAGTACACTCATAGACAAATACTTTGCTGCATTCCCTAGCATCCGAAAGTTTCTTGACGATCAGAGTAGATATGGTGTGCGTAATGGTCATATCAAAACGTTTGCCCCTTGGGGTCGTATACGTTGGTTTGATGACTGGAGTCCTGGCTATATGGATATGGCTACTAAGGGCAGGATTGAGCGTGTATCTAAGAATACCCCTATCCAAGGTACCGCTGCTGACATGACTAAGCATGCACTGGTACTATGTCACAAGTATATCCATGACAACAGTCTTGATGTACAGCTCGTTATGACTGTTCATGACCAGATTGATACAACATGTCCTCACTACTACGCAGAGACATGGGCAACCAAGCTCAAAGAATTAATGGAACAAGCCGCCTATAATATCATGGGCAATGACCTACTCAAAGCAGAGGTCCAGATTACACAGAAATGGAGCAAATAACTTATCACCGACCAGCGCGTTTGCCTAGGAAGTCATACTACACGATGAACCAACATCAACGTATGATTTATTGGGTAGACTATCTCAACCGTTTAGTTCTTTTCCTTGCCTCAGAAGAACCACTAACCCCCTTACAACAGAGGCACATTACGACAGAAATTCACGACGTAACCCAATACATTAAATTATTTAGCCATGCCCAGACAAGGACAACTCCGAGCCGGATTAACAACCAAGCAACAACTGTTCGACGTACCCGTGCCTCAAGCAACGAGAACGTACGGACCGATAGCAAATCGTGAACTATATGATTTCGTAAGAAATACTGTAAGCTCACACAACCTGAACATCACCAATGAAGATTTCATGGCTGATGCTGGTGGTAAAGTCATGCTGTGCCGTATGCATATACAAAGCAATGACTTGGAAATGGACCAGATGATTGCATTCTGGAACTCCTACAACAAGACCAAGGCAGTAAGCTTTGCTACTGGCAGCATTGTACGTGTGTGTGCCAATGGAATGATGTGGTCTGACGGCCCCATGGGTAGGTATCGCCATCACCGTGATCGGTGGCAGTATATCCAGACGCAGCTTGAAGAAGCTATTGGTGGTTGCCAGGAGAAGTTTGAGCAGTGTAAGAAGCTTCGCAAGGCATGGAAATCTATGCCTATCGATTACAATAACACTGCTAAGCTTGCAGGCCAACTGTACTTTGATGACATCATTAGCCCTCGTATGCTAAGCGATGTAAAGCGTGAGACTACAGAGAGTAATAACTTCAGCTATGTAGATGCTGACGGAGTCTTGCGCGGCAACGTGTGGAAGTTCTATAACAACTGCACAGAAGCATTAAAGCGTAGCTCTGCATCTACATATGCAGAAACTCATGATAGACTCACCAAGAGACTGATCAGGGTTACAGGTGTTGAATTGTAATGGACATTAGACAACTGGCAGAAGTCAAGGCGGCATTGAAAGATGCTGCTGAGACTTCTCGTTCACTAATCGACAGCAGCCGTAGTAAAGACACATACACATTTGCTGTCTACCGCGCCCGTCATCCTCGGGCTAATAACAACGAGGTATACTATCATCTCGTGGACATGAGTACTCGCAAGACGCTGTGCTATATGCGAGACTTAAATAATCTAATCAAGCATGCTAAGACTCACGGGATTGCTGAGGAATCTATTGTGCTTCATTTACGTCAAGAATAATGGCTCATGCGTATCATCACTCTCTGTCTACTGTACGTAAGTGGGGTGGTTCTCCTAATGATTATCTCTCAATACATGAATGGATTGATGCCTCCAAAGTGGCTATGGCTGATCATAGTCACCGCGCTCTCCGGCATCATAGTCTCGGAGTGTATTGGTGCGAGGAAAAGTTCGGAGTAACGGTCACTAACTCTAATGGAGTAGAGATTCCCGTCCGACTAATTGCTGAGCAGCACATCATTGAGGACTTAGGTTTTATTCCAACAGTACAGGACTGGCTTCAGAACATCAAGAAGAAGTTCTGGATGACCGGTACCAAATTGAATATGCCTGATGAAGAGATGCCCAACATGCAAACAGAAGATAAAGCAAAGGAAGAAGGCCAAGCCAAAACCTCAGCCAAAGTTTAGACACCGTGCTATTTACAGCAGTTGGATTACGCGATGTCAGAAGCAGCTCGACAGAACCGGTCTCGTATATGAAAAAGAGTGTATGGAAATAGCTCTACCGCTATTCCATGAAGCTCGTGATGTATTTGATACTGGTGCTGTAGATGATGCTATCGTCATTCTAAAAAAGGCTCGTGCCAAGTTTTGGCAGGGCGAACGCTGGTGGTACGGAACTACTTGGACTACCCGTAATAACCCGGATATCTGGCTACCAGATAGACAACCTAATTTCTTTTTTTAATCATGGAAAAGATCCCGAGAGAAATACTAGATCTAATTGAAGACTTGTATAAGCGTGTAGATATAGACCCTCGTGTCTATCCCATAATCCAAGCCAAGTGGAGTGGTTGTGGAGATAGCGGTGGTTTAGAAGAGATACACTTCCTGTCTGTGGCAGGCGCTGCTAAACTGAAAAGTACTGTTGGCGCCTACAATCCTCCAGACTCATATGGTGAGCATGCTCACGAATATTGGCATGGAGAAAAACAGGAACGTGAGAACATTACTAGGCCTGATGCTACACCGTTTTACTGGTATCGTCTAACTAATGGAGTACAGCACCTAATAGGCTATGAGTTCAGCCGGTACATCTACGAGAAATTCGATCTGTGTGAAATCAATGATGGCAGTCATTGCACAGCATATATAGAAATGCCACATGGTAATATCTGGGGTGGTGCATGGCATTGGGAAATGCAAGAAATCGACGGCACCCAAATCGAGTATGAAGATTGACCAGAACCGTCTGAAGAGACAGCAGCAAGTGATACAACGATGGACCAAATGTGGACGTCGTGGTACACTTGAGGCAGTTACTGGGTTTGGTAAAACCTATGTCGCTCTGCTGATACTCAAGGACTTACATGAACAGAAGCCAGATGGCACAGCGTTAGTTATTGTACCGACAACTAACCTAAAGAAGCAGTGGTCTGATAAGTGCAAGGAGATGGGACTTACAAACGTCACCGTCCTTGTCATCAACACTGCTGTGAAGAGAAGTCACACATGTGATTTGCTTGTACTTGACGAGATACATAACTATACTTCGGAAGTCTTCGGCAAGATCTTCGAGCAGGCAACCTACAAGTATATCTTGGGGCTGACTGCTACACTAGACCGAGAAGACATGCGGCACTATCTCATTGAGAAGGTCGCACCAGTTATAGATACTGTTACCTTGAAGGAAGCTGTTGAGAACGCATATGTCTCAAAGTTTCTAGTTCTTAACCTAGGTCTGCGAATGAGCGACCAAGAGGAGAAAGAGTACAAGGAGATAGTAGATCAGTACTACAAGCACTTCGCACTATTCAATAATCGTTTCAACATCGCTATGTCTTGTATGCAAAATGCTAGCTACAGATATACCTACACTAAAACTCTTAGTGGTTGGAATGAGACTGAGGTACTGAATAAAGCACGAGCCTGGCACCGAGCAATGCAGTCACGTATGAGATTTATATATAACTCTACTACGAAACAAGATGCTGCCAAGGCTCTCATTGAGATGTACGATGTACCAACTATTACGTTTAGCCAAAGCGTAAATTTTGCAGTCAGCTTAGATAAACAGACACAGCCATGGAGTAAAGCCTACCATAGCAAGATTACTAAGTATAAGCGTCAAGCTATACTAGAAGATTTTGCTGATCCTCGTACCGATACACGTATCATTCATACGGCACGTGCTTTGGACGAAGGCTTTGATGTTAATGGCATAGAGCTAGCTATTGTATGCAGTGGGTCTAGCACACCACGTCAAGACCTACAGCGTACGGGTCGAGCTATCCGGTTCCAGCCGGATAAGCTTGGCGTCATCGTTAACCTTTATTTGAGAGATACCCAAGATGAAAAGTGGCTTAAAAAGCGACAAACAAAAACTACTGGAGTCCAGTACGTCCACTCCCTACAAGAGATTTCCGGTCTCGTCGGGAACGCTTTACTCAGAAATCCTTCTGCTTATCACGTCTAACATCTGTGAGCCTGATGACTTACCTTGGAAGTTTCAGCTTCACCTAGATGAACAATACAATACAGTTGCAGCCCTACCAGATATTAAGGAGAACCTATTTATGGTAGTCAAGTCTCACACTTTTACCAAAGTGACCGATGGTATCTGCGCTTGATAAATATGTAGATGTACTGCTGAAGCTTGACATCAACCCTGTACAGTTATTCTTTTGCCAGATCATATATGAACGCAGGCTCGATCTGCTATATAAGGTTGCACAAGAAGGCTTTCATTTCCATCCTCAACACCTTCAGGATTTGGAAGAGAAAGGTTTGGTAGTCAACACCAATCCAGCAGGTGACAATGTGTTTGCAGATTACTATGAAGTCACAGCTAAGTTCACTCGTCTATTCTACAGTGCAACTAAGCAAGATGGCGAAGAGTTCTGGGGCGCATACCCACCCTACATAAATATTCAAGGCAAGAAAGTTCCTGCTAAGAGTGTAAACAAGGAAGAACTTGTGCGTTGGTACCACCAAAACATTGGTACTATATACAACCACAAGGAAGTCTTGAGTGCATTAGAATATGCTGTAGCTAATAAGCTGATCAATCAACGTATCGATAAGTGGCTTGAGTCAGAAGCTTTTGTAGATATATGGAAAATTATGGCACAGGAACCTGACGAGAAGATGCCACACGAACGCATACTCTGATGGATAAATCCACACTGGAGATATTACCTATGCACGAAGCATTGGAACGAGCCGGGGGTAGTATAGAATGCTACCTCAACGGCTCTGTTCCTGTGCTGAAGACACGATGGCAGAAGGTCAACAAGTCTTTGTTAGGAGGATTTCAGTTTGGTATGCTGTATGTAATTGCAGGAGCTAGTGGTCACGGTAAGAGTATGTTTCTAAACAACCTTATCCGTGACTTCACCAGCCCTGCTTTAAACGGAGATAAGCCTACTAAGATTCTGCACTTCACCTTTGAGATGAGTGCTGAGATGGAGATACTGCGTAGGGTCTCTGCCCTTAGTAAGGTTGGCTTAGACAAGATGTTGCAAGCCGATGAATCTCTTACGGATATAGAAAAGACTCTTGTTCATGACAAGATTCAGCAAATCAATGAACCCAACGTATCATTTGTTGAGACACCTGGCAACAGGTTTCAGATAGCAGATGCTATATGGCGGTTCATTGAAGCGCATCCGGACAATAAGTATGTTGTTACGCTAGACCACACACTGCTGGTTACTCCTGTAAATGGAGAGAACGAAGTACAGACTCTTGCTGAACTGGGTAAGCTATTTATCCAACTACGTAAAGAGTATGGTGTTATGGTACTGTTGCTGTCACAGCTTAACGACAAGATAGAAAGTGAGCAAAGACGGAACCCAGATAGTCCTGCGTTGCACTACCCTTTGAAGACAGACATACATGGTAGCAAACAGTTGTACCATGCTGCTGATGTGGTAATGGTAATACACCAACCATGTCTATTAGGGCTTACTCACTATGGTAGAAACAACATACCCACCCAAAATCTAATAGCACTCCACTGCTTAAAGAACCGAC
>Ga0208767_1003997_pt1 | contig 10510 bp, 13 predicted proteins | sample VirMetDEL_Mar_21_FD_184514 | JGI IMG/M metagenome (GOLD analysis project Ga0208767, IMG submission 184514) | Aqueous microbial communities from the Delaware River and Bay under freshwater to marine salinity gradient to study organic matter... | ecosystem: Environmental > Aquatic > Marine >... | reverse complement strand
TTACAGTGTCTACATGACAAATCAAAAAAAATTAGGAGTTATGATCGCAACTCCTTGCTATGGCGGTCAATTAACAGAAGCTTATATGCATGGTATTTTAAATACTGTTGGTATGGCAAATAAAAAAAGTTTTCAAATGCACTTAAATACCATGGGTAATGAAAGTTTAATTACTAGAGCTAGAAATACTTTAGTAAGTCAGTTTTTAGATGCGGATAAAAAAGATCCAGATAAATTTACACATTTAATGTTTATAGATAGCGATATAGGTTTTGGAGGAGAAGCTATATGGAGATTATTAAATAGTGATTACGATGTATGTGCTGGAATTTATCCTAGAAAATCGATAGATTGGAAATCTGTAGATAGTTTTATAAAAGAAAATAATATCGAAAATTTAGAGCAAAAAGCTTTAGGCTATAATTTAAATTTTGCTAATCCACTAAATATAGAAGTAAAAAATGGATTTACTGAAGTATTAGATGCAGCGACAGGTTTTATGTGTATTAAAAAAGAAGTATTTTATAAAATGATAGAAGCTTATCCTAATCTTAAATATACTTCTGATCAAATAATTAATAATGAAAGATTTTCAAGCGACAATTGTTATGCATTTTTTGACTGTATTATTGATGAAAAAAGTAATAGATATTTATCAGAAGATTATGCTTTTTGCAGATTGTGGCAAAAAATAGGTGGAAAAATATATGCTGATGTACATAGTCCTCTTACGCATTATGGAACTTATGCATTTAGAGGTCATGTATGGAGTAAATTTAAAATAGAGGAAAAACAAAATGCCAATGACATACAGCAGCCTAAAGAATGATATTCAAGTTTGGGCAGAAAATACAGGAACTGATTTTACAGCGCAATTAGATACCTTTATAGGTAATACTCAACAAAAATTATCTAGAGAAATAGATCCTACAGGTTTTAATCAAAATGTAACTTCTTCTATGTCAGTAGGAGACAGATTTATTACTTTACCATCTGCAATTGAACCTATGTTATTAAATTATTTAAATATTATAGATAGTGATGGTAATAGAGTTTTTTTAGAAATTAAACCTTTAGAATATTTACAAGAATATTGGCCTAATGCTTCTATTACATCTCAACCTAGATATTTTGCTAATTTTGATGATACAACTTTATATGTAGCTCCAACACCTGATTCAACTTATACTATGGAACTTGGTTATCAAGGTAGAATTAATCCATTGTCTAACACAAATACTACTAATTGGTATACTGAAAATGCTTCCGATGCTATGTTATATGGTTGTTTATCTGAAGCAAATCTCTTTACAAAGAACATGGAAGACTATAATATATACAAACAAAAGTATGTCGAAAGTGTGGCTGCTATTAATAATGAAGCTCGTAGAAACAGAAGAACTGACTACAAGTTTCCTGGTAGTCCACTAGGCGAAAACACATTAACTGGAGGACAATAAATATGGCAATATCTCAAGCGATTACAGTATCGTTTAAGCAAGACTTAATGTCGCCTGGCGGAAACTTAGAAGCTCAGACATTAAAGTGTGCGCTTTACGACAGTACTGCAACTCTCGACCAAAACACTGCTGCATATATTACTGCTAATGAAATTTCTGATAGCGGTACAAATTATGTTATCGGCGGTGAAACACTAACTAATGTAGTAATTTCAACAGATGGAACAACTGCTATTTTTGATGCAGATAATGTTTCTTGGGCAAACGCAACTATTTCTGCTCAAGCTGCATTAATATATAATGCAAATAATAGTAATTCTGCTATTGCAGTATTAGATTTTGGTGGAGTAAAAACTTCTACTAACGGTACATTTGAGTTACAGTTTCCAAACGCAGACGCTACTAACGGCTTAATAAGAATAGCATAAGGAGGTAAATCCTTATGGCAAGTACATGGAGCCAAGGTGATTGGAGCTTAGGTTCTTGGAACGATGCGTATTCAGGAGCTGCCATAAATGGTTTACAAGCTTCTATTGCATTAGGCAATACTGTTGTTGAAGATGATATTCAAGCAGGTTGGTCTCATGCAGAATATGGTGCAGGGCCTTGGAATGCTCCAGGTACAACAGCTTATATAACTGGCCAACAATTAAATAGTTCTCTTAATGGAGTAACTGTTAATGCTGTAATTAATACAGGATGGAATAGAAGTACATGGTCATCTGCTACATGGAATAATGCACCTTCTGCTTTTGTTCAAATTAGCACTACTGGTCAATTAACACCAGAATTAAATTTAGGATTTGGTTGGAGTAGAGAAGAATATAATACCGGAGCTTGGAATGAAGGTCTTGGTTATGTTCTTACTGGAAATGGTAATGTATTTGCAATTAGCACAGCTGGTGAATTAACTACTTCTGCTAATAATATTATTGTAATAGGATCAACTTCTAATTTAATTACTGGAGAGGAATTAGTAATTTCTCAAGGAGAAGAAAATGTTATTGCTTATGCTAATGTAATAGCGACAGGAGAAGAATTAACTCCTACTGTAAATAGTTTTGCAGTATCTGCTGGTGGATCTATTGATATTTTTACTCCTAGTTTTGAAGCAAATGTAGAAGTAGGAAACTCTACAACTGGAACGGCTAACTTTATTGATGTATCAGGACAAGAGATAACAATAACTTCTAATAGTATTACAACTCAAAGTGAAAATATTATACCTATAACTGGAGAAGAATTAACTACTACAGTAAATACTATTAGTTTAAGTACAGAACAAATTTTAAATATTACTGGAAATGGTATAACAGTATCTTCTGCTAGTATTGTACCTAAATCTGATAATTTCTTAACTATGACTGGAAATCAAGCAAATGTAAGCTCTGCTACTCTTAAATTCTGGGATCCAATTACTGGAAATATTGTTGAAACTTGGACTAATATTCACTAGACAAATGATGACAAATATATATTATTTACATTAATTAAAATATGGAGTATAAAAAATTATGCCATCAAGTTATACATCGAGATTAAAATTAGAGAGACAAGCTTCTGGAGAAAATTCAGGTACTTGGGGTAATCTAGTTAATTATGTTTTTAACAGAATTGATTCATCAGTAAAAGGTTATCAATCAGTTGATGTTGCAGGTTCTGCTAACGTTACTTTAACTTCAAATAATTCTACAACTAATACAGACGATTCAGCAACAGATGACCAAGTACATAATGCAGTATTAGAATTTACAGGTGCTCTTACAGGAGACATTCACGTTTTTACTGATGCAGTAGAAACTAAATATACAGTATTTAATAATACTACAGGAAGTCAAACATTAACTTTCGGTCCTACTGGAGGAACAGGTGTAGTTTTAAAACAAGGTGCAAAAACTTTAGTTTATACTGACGGAACTACTATGGTTGATGTAATGGCTGATCTAGGTGATATAGCTATGACATCTGTAACTTCTTCAGGAAATGTTTCTGGAACTAATTTAATTGCAACTGGAAATACTGTAGATATTCAAGGTTCTGCTCCCGCTATTACCGCAACAAATGGAACTAATACAGATTTAACATTAACACCTAATGGTTATGGTTTAGTAACTTTTAATGGTGGTGGTAAAATTCAACAATTAGCTGAAAAAGTAAATACTTCAGCAACAGCTGCAACAGGTACAATTGATTTTGATGTTATTGGTGGGGCTGTTCAAAACTTTACTTCTAATGCTTCTGCTAATTGGACTCTTAATTTAAGAGGTAACTCTACTGTTACTTTAGATACTTTTTTAGATGATGGTGAAAGTATAACAGTTGCACATGTTGTTCCTCAAGGAGCAACTGCTTATTATGCAAATGTAATTCAAATAGATGGATCAACTGTAACTCCAGTATGGCAAGGAGGTTCTGCTCCTACAGGAGGAAATACAGATAGCTCTGATGTTTATACTTTTACTGCAATTAAAACTGCAGCTAATACATATACTGTATTAGCATCGCAAACACAATTTGCATAGGAAGGAGTTTAAATGCCAATATTAGGTTCAAGAGCAGGTGGATCCTCAAGAGGCTTTGGTTTCGCTGGTGTTAAAAAAAGAGATCCGTACACACTTACTTATTTAGTAGTAGCAGGTGGAAGAGGAACAAGCACTTATGTTGGAGGAGGCGGAGGAGCTGGAGGACATTTTTCCGGTACAGCTCCAATTACACCTGAAGATACTACATATACAATTACTGTTGGAGGAAACGGAGGTTCATCTGTAATTCCTGGAATTAGTAGTACCGCAGTTACTGGTGGTCAGGGTGGTGTAGGTGATGACGCTGGAGGAGTATCTGGACAACCTGGAGCATCTGGTGGTGGTGGCGGAGGAAATGGAAACCCTGCATATCACCCAGCAGGATCTGGTATTGGTGGACAAGGAAATCCAGGTGGAAATGGTATTTCTACTAACCGATCTTCTGGAGGCGGAGGAGGTGCTGGCGGAAGTGGAGGTTCTGGACAACCTGGAACAACTGGAACAGGTGGAGTTGGAATAACAAAAACTATAATTAGCACTACAATAGCTACTAATAACTCTGTTGGAGAAGTTAGTGGTGGTTCAGTTTATTTTTCTGGCGGAGGAGCTGGTGCAAGTAATAATGGTATAAGTATTGGCGCTGGCGGACTTGGCGGAGGCGGAAATGGATCTGTACCAGGTAATTCAAATCAAGGACAAGATGGAGCGGCTAACACTGGAGGCGGTGGTGGCGGCGGAACTTGGGGTTTTGGAAATGGTGGATCAGGTGTTGTTATTTTAAGAATGCCAACTATTGGTTACTCAGGAGTTACAACAGGAAGTCCTGTAGAAGTAGTTGATGGAGATGATACAATTTTAATATATAAAGGATCTGGAACATATCTAGCATAAAAATTATGGCACATTTTGCAATCATAGATGAAAATAATATAGTTGAAAATGTATTAGTGGTATCTAATGATGTGGCTACCAGTGAACAAGTAGGAATTGATTTTTTAAAAAAAATACTTAATAATCAAAATTTAAAAATACGTCAAACTTCATATAACACTAGACACGGAGTTCATCTTAACGGTGGCACACCTCTTAGAGGAAATACTGCAGCACCTGGATATATTTATGATGAAGCCAACGATGTTTTTTATAGACCAAGACCTGTAGATATAAATAATCGTTTATGTGAATCATGGACAATTTCAGGACCAACTTGGGAATGGCAAGCTCCTATACCAATGCCAGCTTTGACAGGAAATAAATGGTATGAATGGGATGAAGTTGCTCAAGCTTGGATTGAGTATGATATACCAACAACATAAAAAACTATATAGATTCAATTAGGTATATCAATAGTATAAATCATACTATAAAAAAATTAGTATGAATATCATAAAAAAATTTTTACCTCAAGATCAATTTAAAGAAATAAAAGATATTATATTAAATGATGATTTTCCTTGGAGAATTAGAAACAGTATGACAGATACTGATAAAAATATATATTTTACATATGGTTTTTTTAATAATTATGAAATATATTCTGAATTATATAGACCACATATAATTCCTATTTTAAAAAAATTAAATGTTATAGCTCCTATTCAAATAAGAGCTAATTTAATTTTAAATAAAATTTTTAATAAAAGTGGTTGGCATATAGATTATAAATATGATTCAACTACAGCAATTTTATATTTAACAACTTGTAATGGTGGTACAGAATTTAAAATTAATAATGAAATAAAATTTATTCAAGCAGAAGAAAATAAAATAGTTATTTTTCCAGCTAAAACACAACATAGAGGATGTACTTCTACAGATGCGGAAAGAAGATATATTATAAATTTTAATTATTTTTAATATGATACTAATAACTAAAGTAAATAATTATAAAGAAATTAATAAAGATTTATTATTTTTAATTGATAAAATACCTAAAACTTCTATAAATGAAAAAGAACAAAGCATCTCTAATACAGATTGGACATTACCTAAAGATTTTAAAAGAGAATATTTAAATTATTTTTATAAAATAATTACTCCTTATATGGAAAAAATAACTATTAACTTAAATTCTAAAAAATGGTCTATAGATAATATTTGGTTTCAACAATACGAAAAATCAAATTTGCATAGCTGGCATAATCATTCAAAAACTAATTTTACAAATGTTTATTTCGTTGAACTTCCATTTAAAAATTTAGGAACTGAAATATTAAATTATAAAAAATTAAACTTAGAGGAAGGAGATTTGCTTACATTTTCAGGACATCTTTATCATAGATCACCTGAAAACTTTACTAATAAAAGAAAAACGATTATATCTTTTAATAGTAATTTTTACGATTATGCAAGAAATTAATTTTAATACATCTTGGCCTTTTAAATTAGATGAAACTTGTTTTTATGCTTATTGGGATAATGCGTTTTCAAAAGAAGAATGTTTAAGTATTATTGACATAGGAAAAAAAAGAGGTTTAATTAAAGGTAAAACTTCTGGAGAAGAAACTAATGGTATTAGAGATAGTGAAATATCTTGGCTTTATCCAAATGACGATATGGCTTGGGTATTTAAACACTGCACAGATATTATTACAAATTTAAATAAAAGATATTTTGATTTTGATTTATATGGATTAAATGAAGGTTTTCAATTTACTAATTATAAAGCACCTGGTGGAAAATATGGAAAACATATAGATAGAGGATTTAAAACTCTTATTCGTAAATTATCTTTATCTATTCAATTAAGTGATCCGTCAGAATATGAAGGCGGAGAACTTTATTTATATGATAATGATGAACCAGTGCTTATGGATAAAAAACAAGGGACTTTAATTTTATTTCCATCTTACGTTTTACATGAGGTTACACCTGTTACAAAAGGTGAAAGAAATTCTTTAGTTTCTTGGGTTACAGGACCTCCTTTCAAATGAGCTTTAATAAAAATAAATATCAAATTATAAAAAAAGCTATATCTAAAGAACTTGCTAAATTTGTATTTGATTATTTTCTTCTTAAAAGAGAAGCTGTTAAATATATGTACGAAAATAATATTGTTCGTCAAACAGCTGTTTTAGGAAGTTGGAAAGATACACAAATTTCAAACGCATATTGTCATTATGCAGATTTTGTTATGGAAACATTACTTATAAAAGTAATGCCTATAATGAAAAAAGAAACTAATCTTAATTTAATACCTACTTATTCTTATGCTAGAATTTATGAAAAAGGATGTATTCTTCACAAACATAAAGATAGAACAAGTTGTGAAATTTCAACAACATTAAATTTAGGTGGAGATATGTGGCCTATTTATTTAGAAGGAGTTAAAATAGAATTAACACCAGGAGACATGTTAGTTTATTCTGGTTGTGAATTAGAACATTGGAGAGAAGAATTTCAAGGTAATATTTGTGCTCAAGTTTTTTTACATTATAATTATGTAGATGGAAAATTTAAAGATAGTAATTTATATGATAAAAGACCTTTATTAGGTTTACCTAACTTTGTTAAAAATAAATAGTAATGAATATAGAAGCATTTGTACAACCAATATTTACATCAAGTTTTATAATATTTAAAAATTTAAATTTAAATAATGAAGAAATATTAAAAGAATTTGAACAAGTACCTTATGATACTACATTTTTAAATAATGAGTGTGAAAATAGAGCACTTAAATCAAGCAGCATAAAAATACTTGATGAAATAAAAAGTGGAGAAAAAATAAAAGAAAAAGTTAATACATGTTTAAATATTTCAATTAAAGAAATATGGAAATATGATGTTGAGCATACTATAATTAACTCATGGGTAACTAAAACATATCCTAATTGTGATTCAAGATTACATAATCATAAAAATTTTTGGTTATCAGCGGTATATTACCCTTTTTCTCCTGGAAAATTTAAAATAAATTTTGCATCAGATAGATATGATCTTACTTCTTATGCGGTTAATACTATTGAACACAATGAATATAATTGTACTGGTTGGGATTATGAAGTGTGCACCGGAGACCTTATTGTATTTTCTTCGGGTTTAATGCATAAAATATGTGCAAATACTACAAAAGATATTAGGTATTCTCTTGCTATGAATATTTTACCTAAAGGAAATATAGGTAAAAATGATAGTTCTTTAGTTATTTTATAAATCTATGAATATAGATTTTGTAAATAAATGCCTTACAAATGTTATATGGCATAAAAATGATAGTTATCAAGTTGAAGGATTATTAAAAAAATCTAATCAATATTATAAATTTGATATACGATATTTAAGTGATTATCCAAATGAAAAAAAAGGAAAATTAATTACTTATAAAAGTAAAGCAGATAAGATATTATTTGAAGATGATCAAAATTGGATTTTAGTCGATAATGAAGAATTAAGAAATCATATGGTAAATAATAAGCTGAAAGAAGTTAAATTAGAAGATTTGTTATCTAAGTTAGACTGGAATATAATACTTAAAAAATAGCACTATATTTTTACAATTTTTGTTATATAATTCAAAACTATGCCATTAACTCAATTAGTATTTCAACCTGGATTAGATACTGAAAACACCGAAACTGGTGCGGAAGGTAGATGGATTGATTGTGATAAAGTAAGATTTAGAAAAGGACTACCTCAAAAAATAGGTGGTTGGACTAAATTTAGTGAAGATTATTATGTTGGAGTAGGTAGAGCTTTATTTTCATGGTTTAGTTTAGATGGATCTCGTTATCAATCTTTAGGTACAGATAGAAAAGTTTATATTTATTTATCAGGAGGTAATCAAGATATTACTCCTATTAGACAAACTAATAATATTACTTCTTGTTTTGATACTTCTGCTTCAAGTGCTAATATAACAATAAGTCATAGTAATCATGGAGCTTCTGCAGGAGATTTTGTAACATTATCAAATTGTAGTTTATCAAATGTAGGAGGAATAGCTAATACTTCTATTAATGCTGAATATGAAATACTTTCAATTACTAACTCAGATGCTTATGTAATTCAATCTAATGATACAGCTACTTCTAGTATTACAAATAGTGGTAACTGTACAGCTAGTTATCAAATATCTACTGGTCCTAGTATTCAAACTTTTGGTTATGGATGGAGTGCAGGTCCTTGGAGTGATTCAACATGGGGTACAGCTAGAAGTTCATCTAACATTGTTTTAAATTCTAGACAATGGTCTTTAAATAACTGGGGTGAAGATTTAATTTTAACTCAAAATGATGGATCAACTTATGAATGGAATACTTCAAACGGTATGTCAAATAATAGAGCTTCAGTAATACCTAATGCTCCAACTAAATCTATTTTATCAGTTGTATCTAATGATACTCGTCACTTAATTTGTATGGGTACAGAAACTTCAATAGGAGATACTTCTACTCAAGATAAAATGTTTATTAGATGGTCAGATCAAGAAAATTATAATGCTTGGTTACCTAATACTACGAATTCAGCGGGATCTCAAAGAATAGCTGGAGGAAGTGAAATTAGATCAGCAAAACCTGCTAAAGGTACTATACTTGTATGGACTGATACTACACTTCATTCTATGGCATTTATTGGTCCTCCTTTTATATTTGGTTTTAGACAACTAGGTAGTGATTGCGGAGCTGTAGGATTAAATAGTACAATAGTAATAGACGACACTGCTTATTGGATGTCAGATGGACAATTTTTTAGATATGCTGGTGCTGTTCAAGAAATACCTTGTCCAATATTAAATCACGTTTTTGATAATATTAATAAAGATCAATACCCTTTAGTTTATGCTGGTCAGACTTCAGATTTTTCTGAAGTTGTATGGTATTATGCTTCAAGTAGTTCAAATTATTTAGATAAATATGTAATATATAATCATCAAGAAAACAGTTGGTATTTTGGTAATTTATCAAGAAGTAGTTACATAGATAATGGAGTAGAATTAAATCCAATAGCTACAGAATATTTTGCAAATTCTACAGCTAATACTTACAGTCAAATAAATGGTTTAACAGCAGGGAGAAGTTTAATTTATAGACATGAACAAGGTGTAGATGCTGATGGTTCTGCAATGACTGCTTATATAGAATCAGGCGATGGTGACATTGCTGATGGAGAACAATTTAGTTTTATTAATAAAGTTATACCTGACTTTAAAAATCAAACAGGAAATGCTACTATTACTTTATCAACTAGAGATTATCCTAATAGTCCTCAAACTACAGGAGAAGCCATAACTGTATCAAATACGACAACTTTTTATAATTCTAGAATACGAGGTAGACAATCTTCTATTAAAATAGAAAGTAACGAATTAGGTAGTAATTGGCGATTTGGTACATTAAGAATCAATGTAAGACCAGATGGAAAAAGATAAATATAAGATTAGATTAGCTCGTATTGATGATGCTGTTAGAATACGAGAATTATTGAAAACGTGGCTAATAGAAGCTCCATTTAACTTTGGAAACACCAATAATAAAAAAGCTCTTGAAAATATAGTATTTTACATTAGAAATAGTTTTGTTATAGTAG
>Ga0208767_1003995_pt1 | contig 10513 bp, 11 predicted proteins | sample VirMetDEL_Mar_21_FD_184514 | JGI IMG/M metagenome (GOLD analysis project Ga0208767, IMG submission 184514) | Aqueous microbial communities from the Delaware River and Bay under freshwater to marine salinity gradient to study organic matter... | ecosystem: Environmental > Aquatic > Marine >... | reverse complement strand
TATTTTTCTCCGGTATAACTTTATTTATCTTCTTTACAGATATTTGGGTAGTTATGTGGTATTATACAGGTTTATCTAGTAATGTCAAGAACTTACAGCCATAAAAAAGTCCCTAATACAGTTTTATGATAGTAAATGTCAGTTTATATAATAAAGGAGTCTGTATTAAGGACTTTAAACATAAAGACTAACAGTGTCCACACATTATTGAAACGCTGTTAGCGTTAGCACAGCACTATTACTGTGATAACTTTCTTATTATAACATCTATTTAAAGGATGTCAACCTTTTTTTAATCTAATTGTGAGTTTACCCAAGCAAGGGCTCTAGGACCGCCCCATAGGTAATATGCTTGTATGGCTTTGCTTGATTCTAAGTCTAAGCCTTGTGACCTTGCGTTTTCGTAGTTCTCTTTGGCTCTTTCTAAATAACTACGCATTCTTTTTAGTGTGTTTACAGATAAGTTTGCACCGTTTGCTAATTGATTTGCTCTTGCCAAGCCTACTGCTGTACCTGCTTTTCTACTTGGCGGCACATTCTCTCTGGCTTTTAAGGCTCTTTTAGCGGCGTCTTTTATGTAATTAGGAGCAACTGGCACCTTATACTACCATGTTGGCTATAACGCCTGCTAAGGTCGTTACAGTAAGCCCTAGGACCCAAAAAATACGGTTATCTAACTTGTCTATTCTGGTATTGAAGTGTTCTTTGTTGGATTTTAACTCATCTTCCACTCTGTGTATACAATCATGTATGTGAACAAGATGATTATTTTTTATCACATCAATTTCTTTGGCTAGATCGTTAATTTCTATTTGCTGTTGCAATTGAACTTTACTTTGCGGCATATTATGCACCTACTGCTTCAGCAACTGTGCTTGAATCACAATCAGCATTTTCTGAAATATACTTTAGTGCTTCAACTACTTGTTCTTCAGTGAGTGTTGCAAGTAATTCTGAATGTTTTTTAAATTTTTCTAATACTATTCTGGATTCATCCATTGTTATTCCTCTTCATATCCTATCTTTTCACGCAACTGCTCTAGTTGTGCTTTGTTTTGTTGTATCAACACTGGTATTGGAGTTGAGTCTCCACCTTCTTCTGGGTGACTCCATAACCACTCACTGTTGGCATATTGTGCGTTCAAATCATCACACTGTTTATTTAACCAATCCACCGTTTTACCAGTGCATTTATACACAAAAGCCTCATGTTTGGTTGTTCCAAACAACATGGCCCAGGTGTTGTGTGATGTTTCACTGTAATCAACAAACAATATGTTGTTTTCCATATGAGCCTTATAACTCCAAGGACATACTCCGCGTATCTTAGCAAAGTATGTGGCCCAGTTATCCTCTTTTAGAGCCTTTCTTTCCACCGCGTTGTGTTTTCTTCTTTTTCTTCATTCCGCCTCTTTGTGACTTTGGCATTATTTGCTCCTTTTTGTGACACTTAGTCTGGTTCTAGTGCCTTGTTTTTTCAATTTAGTCTGTGCTACTCTCATGCCAGTGTTAAAACTACTGCTACTTCTAGTAAGTGTTCTACCACCACCTCTAGTATACTTTGCTCCTGCTTTGTGCCCTGAACAATCTGTTTTACACTGCTTACCAAAATACTTAGCCATTATGTTATGATTGCTCCTTAAAGTGCTGTCTTATCTACTTTTTGCCATGCACTACCATCATAGAAGCATAATGTTGCTTCTGTGGTATTGTAAACAGTATCACCTGCACTCATACCTGTTAATGCGTTTATAGCAGTTGTGTCCAAGTTCTGGAATCTAACTCTGTTGCTGAAGATTGTTTCATCAGTAGTGAATTCAACTTTAGTTACGCTATCACTTTGTAGTAATAAGTTATCTGATTGTTCTTCTAAGTTGAACTTCCATTCCTTAGCAGTAACACCTGAACTTACTACTGTGGTTACTGTCATGCCTGATGTTTGAGTGACAAAATAGTATGGATCAGATCCACCTATGTCAGTGTAACCTACTCTACTACCACCACTTAAAATGTAGTAAAATGCAACTCCAGCAGAAGTGAAAGCAAAACTCAAATCATATACATTGTTGCCTAGTGCTGTTTCATTACCACTTCCAAAAAATGGGCCGCCGTTGTATATTGATTCATCAATTGTGCTTGGTGCACTTACTGTTGCTGCTAAACCATTTAGAGTACTACCAATACTGCCATCATCAGTGAAAGTAAATACTATTTTACCACCTTCTAATGCAGGACTTGCACTTCCTGACAGTATACTTCTAACTGGGGTTACTAGGTTTGAACTGTTGTCATTTCTTTTCAATGACATTTGCATATCACCTACAACACCTGCATCTACACTATCACCGTTAGTTACAGTAAATTTAGCACCTGCATTAGTGCCTGTGTTAGCATAGTTAATGTTTGCCCAAGTTGTGGTTGAACCATCATAAGCAAGTTCTGGTCTAAAACCTGATACACTCTGTGCTGGTGCAAATGTAACTGGATTACTGTTACTACCAGTTAAATATAATTCACCACTTTTAAATGCTAGATATGTTTGTGCTTGACCACTTGCTGTTGAAGCCATAAACACATTTGTGTTACCTGCAACACCACCGCCCCAAGTATCCCAATCATCTGCGGCTTGTACACTCATATATGAAGGTACAGAATATGAACTTGGTGTTAACTGTTCACCTGTGGTACCCCAAAAACTTAATCTACCTAATTCTTGGTTTGCTCTTGGATATGTATCAAACGCATTATCACCTGAGTTACCATTTGCACTAGTAAAGAACAGTCTAGGTCCCGCACCACCAATAGATCCTACTTCACCTTGTTCTGAGTTATCTGTGTAACTCTTGAACAACACCTGTGGTTGTATTGGTCTACCATAAGAAGTTAAACCGTCCCACATCATGTTCATACCAAAGGAACTTAATATATCATTCTCACCTCTGTTGGTAAGTTGAGTGTTTTCACCTATTGTTATACCTAGTGGTGCGTTTAACACTGTTGTATCATTTGTTACTGGTGTTTGACCTAACATAAAAGTACTCAATGTCATTGAGTAATCACTGGCTGTGCCTGTGGTGATTATATCAAAGTCTGTTGGTACTGGTCCTGATGCTGGATATCCAAATGGGAAGTTCCTAATTGATCTAAAAAATAAAGCACTATCACTACCACTACCAATTGCTCTTAAACTACTTAATAATTTAATAACTTGACCTGTAGTAGTGTCAACTAAGCCTGCATCTAGTATTATACCATCTGTGGTGTGAGTAAATGATGTTGTTTGAACTGCTGGTTTACTCATTTCTACTGTGCCAGCACCTGAGTCAACACTTACCACATAAGCATCATCAGGGAATATAATTAAATCAGTACTTCCTGGAGTACTTGCACTAGTACCATTTGCTATTACTTGTCCTACAATTATATCACTTACTGCTGCTGTTGTGCTGTCTATACCTCTTACCACACTTGATATAGTCATAGTGGTTGAACCTACTGTTACATTACCATCAATTTCATACCATTCAAAAGAATCTGTGCCACTGTATGATATTGAAGTATTTGTTCCATTAGTAAAGTTAAACACACCAAAACCTTTACCTGCAATGTTTGCTGTTTCAGTTACTGTGCTGTTTACACCAAATTTACTTGTTACTATAGTACCATCATCACTGTTAAATGTTAAACCACTACCACTTTCTGTGGTTATAGTGTTTACATCAGTTAATGCATTGCTAAGACTAAAAGCATTACCAGTTGTGTCAAAGTTGCTGTCTGGTGTTACTGTGATAGCAGTATCTGAACTACTACCTAAGAATATGTTACCTTCATTTAAGTTAGGTGTTGCGTTAGTTCTACCTGCTCCAGTGATTGTGATTTTACCACCTGAACTGTTACCTTTGATTACTTTACCTACTGTTTGTAGTAATGCACTTTCACCTGTTGGTTTTGTTGTGGTAAGTTCACCTGCTGTTGTGCTAACAAATAAACTGTCACCTGTTGTAAAGCCTGTGGTGTCATAACTTGTTAGCAAACCATATATAACTATGTCTGTGGTGTTAGTGGCTGTAACTGCTTCTGTGGTTACACCAAACACTGGCATCTTAGTGGCATCATCTGCATCTGCTTTGCTGACTTCTGGATTGTCTCCTGTGCCACCACTTATGTATACAGCATCACCTTTTGCTAAGTCTTCACCTGCTATAACTGTTTTAACAACTGTTCTTGATTCATCTACAGTGCTTACATTAGCACCACTTATATTTGTTAGTAATGATCCATCACCTATAAAATAACCAGCAGTTATATTACCAGCAGTGTTGATATCACCTTGATATGCACCAATTGCACTGTTTGCTCTACCTGTTGTATAGTATAAGTTAGTGCCTTCACTTAGATCTGAAGTTGATTTGTTACCAAATGCTGTGTCAAATCTACTTTGTGTATAATATAAGTTAGTGCCTTCTGCTAAATCACTTGTTGACTTGGTTGCTAGTCTTGTATCAAATCTAGCATCTGTGTAATATAAATTAGTGCCTTCTGCTAAATCACTTGTTGATGTTGGTATGTCATAAAATGTGCTACCATCGTTTGTAAATTTCCATTTGCTTTGTGCAAGTATTGGATCTTCGTGCCATCTTAACAGTGTGCTAGTGTTTTGCGGTCTGTTTGCTATAATTTCTACTGTGGCATTTGTTGCGGCATTAGCATTTAGTGTGATACTTTGATCTCTTACATATAAATCTTCAACATTTCTATAGTTTAAATTACCGCTTACTTCTATGTTACCTGTGACATCAACATTACCTGTAAATGTATGAGTATCTGTGGCTAACGAACCTGCACTAATTACACCTGCTATTACAGCATTACCGCTGTCTATAACTAATGATGTTTGGCCGCCGCCGGAACTATCACCATAAATTTTTAAACTACCTGTTTGAACTTGTCCGTCACCAGTGCTATCGGTACCGACTCTAAAGTATTTGGTACCACTGGAAGCCAATTGAAATGTATTTGTAAGATCACCACCACTGTTGCTTACACTAAATGAGTCAGTGTTAAAACTGCCGTCTGCATTAAATTTAACATCTAATGCACCTTGTGATTCAAGGCCTATGCCTTTAAATGTATTTGCAGAAACATTTCCTGATGCACTAATATTTGCTGTTGCTGTAATACCTGATGCACTAATGTCTCCTGTTGCTGTAATACCTGATGCACTAATGTCTCCTGTTGCTGTAATACCTGATACACTAATATCTGCTGTGGTTGAAATATTACTATTACTTGTAATAGTATTTTCCATATCCAAGCCATTTGTTTCAATATATATTTTAACTTGTTCTGCTGTAAAATTATCAATTTCAGGTACATTTTGTGTAATCAATGTAGCATAATATTCAGACCCATCATACAATACATTTAGTGCATTCCAATGATTAGCATTAGGATCAACTTCTGTAAAATTGTTTGTAAAATTCCAATTTGTCCAATTGGCTGGTGTGGTTGTAGTATCTAATATGTGACTACCTGTGCCATCTTGTGTTATTAACAATGTAGCACTGCCACCAGTGCTAATATTTGCTAATGTAATACCTGTTATATTACCGCCTAGTGTTAATTCGTGTACAGTGCCATCGCTAATGTTTAATGAAATATCACCACTTAGTGTTCCATTATTGACTACTGTTTCTTGATATTTTTTAAGAGTTAAGTCATCTAGGTTTGCATCAAATCCAATAACACCTGTGACATTATCGTATGTGATTGGCAATGTGTTGCCTAAATGTAATCTTGTTTCTGCGGCAGTTACACCATTGTATGTGATAACACCAGTTGGTTCGTCATAACTTAAACTACCGTCACCACCGTTATTAGCAACACTAATTGCTGCTCTTACTATGTTGTTGGCAACAAAAGTTGTTTCACCTACTAAAACATTGCTTATTGTTGAACTTACATCAACAGTGCTTGTGGTTGTGTCGACATTTATGTTAGTTGTACTTGCGGATACAGTTATATTAGCCATATTGTACTCCTTATGCTACTGTCGATACTGTTACTGTTATGTCTGCGGCTCCGCCACTGCCCATATTAACATCTAGTAATTGGATTGTGTCAGCGGCATTGTATAATGTACCTCTTGATATAAGATCTATGTTTGTTACCCCACCGGCAGTTACTTGTACACTAAATGTAGCACCAGTACCTTCGCCGTTGCTTAGGCCTGTTACTGTGTAAGCACCTGGTACTCTATCAGCATCTGTTGCGGAGTTATCTGTAAATGTACTAACAGCACCTACGCCTACTGGCACATAGTTAATACTTACTTGTGGATCACCTACTGTTACACCTGGTTCCCAAGTTTCTATAATTGCCCATCTGTGTGATTCTTTAACTGGTGGAGTGGCATTTGATGCCCATTCAAAACTAACTACTGTCATTACAGGATTCTTTCTTGCATTTGGTAGCAATGGTCCTGTGTATCTATTCTCTGGTATTGTAAAGTCTATTTGACCCAGTGCAGCGTTAGTGTTGCTGATATTTGATGGATCAATTGATGTCACAGTGTTCATATAACCTGTAATTGTGCTGTCTGCAAAATTTGGTAATCCACTAACACGATCGTAAGCAATATTGTCTAGTACTAGACTTTGTTGATCTGCTGTAAATGTCCAAGCACTAACATCGGCATTAAAATCGTATGTAAATGTTTTTTGTGAACGCGGAAAAAGGTTGATAACTTGTACATTATCTGAACCACCGATGTAGGATTGAAAGTCTAATAGACGAGATGACATAATTTTGAACTCCTAAGGGATTAGACGATAACACTAAGGTATTATCGAAATTAATTTAATACTATTTATGCAATATGTCAATTTTTAGGACAAATCAACATTCGAAATAAATCTAAAATCAGTTCCTGCAGGATATCTAATTTGTAATAAGCCATTGCCGCCTTTGTCCATTCCACCACCACAGCCGCCACCTAGTCCATCAGCGCCGTTGGATGGTTGTGTAAGATTTATACCTGGTCTACCGGTTCCACCACCCCCGCCACCGATCATAGCACCACCGTATGCTGGCCCATCGCCACGAGTAGCACTACCGCCACCACCTTGACCATATTTGCCGCCGCCCATCGTTGAACCTGCATAATCGGCTCTTTCATAATAAGCAATTGAGGTACCTTTGCCGAAATCTTGATCTGGGACAGAGCCTGATCCGCCACCTCTTGGAGTTATTGCACCTAAGACTTGACCGTCTTGGCCTTCTTTGCCTAATCCGCCTCCGCCACCACCAGCGTTATAATTTAAATTAGCGGTTTGTACACCCGAACCACCGACAAATAAACTGCTGTTACCGCCATCTGCACTAGATCCTCCAGTACCACCAGTACCCCCTGGTACACTTATTTCAAATCCAGTGCCACCAAATATAACAGTATTGCCGCCTGAACCGCCGGGTGTATCAATTACCGATACACTTAAACCACCTGCTCCTACATTTGCTGTGTATGATATATTTGATAGATTATCTACATCTGTTGCTGATACAGACCAAGTACCACCACCACCACCACCGGCGGCAACAAATCCGCCTGACCCATCGGGTATGTTGGCACTACCGCCACCTCCGCCTAGAGCAAATACTCTAAATAAATTATTGTAATAATAAGAATCTGAGTCATTATATCCTATAAACGATTTAAATACACTTGTTGTTAGAGTTCCTGTGCTATTAATTGTAAGTGTATCATTGCCTTCGAATGTGTGATAATTACCATCTAAATATAAATTACCTAGATTAACTGTTTCAACAGTACCACCTGTGATATCAGGGTATTCTACCGAATAAATTATATTAATATTACCAGTTGCAAGTGTTGTATTTCCTGGGAATATACCATTTGTTACAATTAATTGAAAATCTAAATTATCACCACCTGTGGTAGTAACATCTTTTACTATTTGTGCGTTACCGTTTGCATCAGTGGTAAAATCTGCTTGTATAACACCGTCAGTAAAATCAGAACCTGCTATATTACCGTCCATAACATATGAAAATCTAGTATTTGGTCTGTTTGATGTTATATCGTATGTTATAGTTCTATAATCTATACTTGAAACACTAGCATTACTAATAGTGTCAGTAATAGTTACCACAGGTATTAAGCCAGTGCCGGAACCACTGTATGTATTGTTTTTGTTAACTGCAATTTTGCTACTACCTAATGGCATATTATTCTCTCCGCTTCTAGTATTTACCGAACAATAGCATTTCTTCTTGCATATTGTTATAAAGTACATCATTAAATTTATCTATGGGTTTGCCTAGTCCAAAATAATCATATTCTGCTAAGTTTAACCTTCTAAAACCGCCAGTGACTATATCACCACCTGTTTTGCCTGTGTGACTAGTTATGAGTGCATACTTGATATTGCTATTTTTAAAGTTATCAATTGCTGTTGTTATATCTTCTATACTAAGGTGATATAAACAAGCCCTGCACATCCATAAATCAACAACTGGGAATGTGTCTATGGTGATATCAAATACACTTACATTTGGCATTGGGTTTACTTCAACAAACTTAGGCACTAAATCACCACCACTGTATTTGGTGTTACCTAAATCACATTCTTTGATCCAATTGCCATCACCACAAGGTGCATCGAACATTGTTTTAATGTTGTATTCTTTTAACAGTTTAGGTAAGTTGCGTCTTATGTTACTGGTGTGTTCTATAGTTGAGCCACTGCCGCTCATAGTTTCTTTTTTGTCAGACCAATTGTTACTAGCCTTTAGGAAGACATCAGCCTCCACAACTATTCAGCGTCTGGTAGCACTAAACGACCGTTACTGTTAGCCGCATATTCATCGATGTCTATAACTTCAGCATTCACAAGTAATTTTCTACTTGGGTGTCCTATGTAATTCCCATCTTCATCGAACATTTTCAATATTAATCCATCATATATCATATCTTTATATCCTTAACTTGGTTGTGTTGGCCATACAATGCCAAAATCTTGTGTAACACCGGCATAATCAAAGTCTCGCAATGCTTGTCTATATGTTTGCCACTCTGCTTTTTTGGCATCGCTAAGTGGTGAGTCAGCACCTTGTGTCCAATCACAGGCAGTGAGTAGTGCATTTCTTTTTTGTTTTGCTAAATCACTTGCACTAGGTGCATAATCCGGTAAATGTCTAGCACTGGGAGGTGTTGTGCTTAAATCTAATTCTTGTGTTCTACTGTCAGTCACCGAGCCAGTGATTGCACTTTCTAATATGTAACTCATATTCATATTAGCATTTAGTTCACATAATTTTATTGCTTTGGCTTCTTTAATTTTCTTAATATAATAAATATTGCCGGTAACATTGTTGTATAATACATATTTTTCCATTAAAAGAATCCTCCAATATCTAAATATACATCTGATTTAGTAATACGCTTGTCTAAGTTTGTGACATTGAAACCACGCACAGAGGAACCTGGATCTGCTAAATCACTGTTACCCCAATTTTCTATAATCATTGCGGTTGGCACATAGGCTTTAGTAGCACTTGCTGGTGGTAAGCCTAATGATACTGCTATATCACTACCTTCTGCGGGTGATATTTCATACTTAAAGTTTTCTGTTAAAATAGGTATTGAAGTAATGCCACTGGCTTGTATACCTGCAGGGAAGTAATATTTGTCTATTTCTACATTTGCATTTTTTGTATATTTGCCATTTGCATCAATATCAAATTCTTGATAACCCACACGCCTACTTGGTATATATGACACTTGGTTGCCACCTGGGTCAATACCACCTAAAGGCTGTGCTGTGTTGATTGCACTAAACAATCCATAGTCCATTCCGCCTAGGTCAATAAGATCTGCTGGAGTAATTCTACTATTTTCAGTGAACAATGTTGCGTCAACTATTTGGCTGTTTGCTACAGCGGTGTTTGAGTCTGTTTCATCATATTGTAATCCAGCCTGTACATCACCTATGGTACCTCTGGTAATACCACCTCTGTTATTTAATACTATGTTTGCTGTGTTACTCTTAACACTTCTGTTGTTTAAATTACTACCAAATTCTAATTCTAATTCTGCTAATAGATCAGGTGATAATGGTCCTACTGGGAAGGCAGGATCTTGTGGTATTGGATCTGGCTGCGGTATAGATACATTAATTACTTCCCCGGGTGTAAAAGTACTGCCTGTTGTTGGGAAGATTGTTTGCATCTCTGGCTCATAGTTGCCAGTACCTGGTAAATTTAAGTTAGCAAGTATTTTATCAATGTCAGGTATATTTGGTATTGTGATAGGGAAGTTGATACTTGGTATACCTGGTCCACCTGCACCTGGTCCGTATATTACATTACCAATATCTACATTACCTACAATATTACCTGTTGGTGGATCTACAATGTTTGCAACATTACCCAGCGGATCATCTACAATGGTTATATTACCAATAATGTTTGCAATATTGCCGTAGTCAATGTT
>Ga0208767_1003988_pt1 | contig 10521 bp, 7 predicted proteins | sample VirMetDEL_Mar_21_FD_184514 | JGI IMG/M metagenome (GOLD analysis project Ga0208767, IMG submission 184514) | Aqueous microbial communities from the Delaware River and Bay under freshwater to marine salinity gradient to study organic matter... | ecosystem: Environmental > Aquatic > Marine >... | reverse complement strand
ACCTGCTTGACTATCTACTTCTGTTACATCAAGTGATGAAACTGTTGGTGGTGCATCAATAGCTTTAAAAGCAGTACCAGTATAATATTCAGCTAATCCTGTATCAGTATTAAATCTTAATTGACCTTGAGTAGCACCTCGTTCAGCACTTGTACCTGTAGCAACTCTAGTACCTTCAGTACCAGTATCGGTAATATTCTCAAATGAGACATCTAAATTTTCTCCTGCTATCTTACCATTTGCTGTAGACAGCAATTTAGATATATCTCTAGCTTTTGTCATATTAAGTTTCTCCTACGATTTTAAGATTTTAATTACTCTGCTACTGGTGGTGTATAACCAGTTAATGCAGTTGCCTCAGCTTGTGTTAATCCCAAGTCTAATAACTTTTGATTGCCAGATGCTTTGTTAGTTGCTCTTATATTCGGAGCATTTTGCATATCAGTTTTTACTGTATTGGCTTCAGTTTCTAACGCATCTAATTGAGCATCAGTTGGTTGTGCTAAATCAGTTATTTCCCATTTAGTAATACTTTGAACTCCATTATCATCTGTAAGTTCAAATTTCTTTTTTTCAGTTTCGTATGTTTTTCCATTAGCATTTAAGTATGCAATAACTTTATATATTTTTTCCATAATGATTATCCTATTTTCATTCCTTTCCAAAAAGTTTCATGTATAGAAGCACCTGCAACATTATAAGTACCTGTACCTTGGTCAGAGAACATTTGAAGATTAACTGCATCTCCTACTGCTAAATCTATTCCAAAAGTAAAAATAACACCTTGTTGGTCAATATCTGGTTCTAATTTTAAAGTTTGTGTAGCATAAACAGCATAACTTCCACCACTTGGTTTTTTTCTCATTCTTACATTATAACTGTCTGCTGTGCTATGACCTCCACCTGCACCATAAAATCTAATGTATCCATCAAACCAATATTTACCTGCTTTTCCAGATGGAACTACAAATTGGTAGTTATCAAGATTACTTACTGAAAGAGCATTGTCTGTATCCCAAACTTCAGTATCAAAAGGAATATCGTACCAAACACTTTGTGCATATCCTGTCTGATTACCAGACATATAAGCATAGAAAGATGGTGAATTACCACTTACTACTTCTGACCATACTGGATTAGCACCTGTACCTTGTGTCTTTAAATAATATCCACTTGTTCCTGCACCAAGTCTAGCAAGACCAGACGCATTTCTATAAACAATATCGCCTTGTGTAGTTAATGTTGTTCCTAAATCTGTTCCATCAGTACCATTAGTACCTGCTGAAGACATTTGTTCAAAGTAAGTAGCATTGGTAGGAAGGTTACCTGTACTTGCTAATATACAAATGTATGACGAACCATTGTACGATACGACATCATCTATAGTATAAGCTGTTCCACCTGCATAAGTTCCCTTCCATTTGAACTTAATTGAGCCGAGATTTACTGTAGCCATTATATTATTTCCTTATATTGTTGCTATTAGTTCGCCATTGTTAAGTGAGAAGGTAAAACCACTCGCACTAAATAAAACATCATCAAATGTGGCGTATGTTGCACTTGAAATGTTATCCACTCCTTGATTAGTAGTAGTGACTATTAAGTCTCCATTACTATCTTTGTGAAATCCATAAACTTCTGCTGAAGAAGCATTAGAAAATTCTAAAGCTGTTCCACCAGAATTAACTACTAATGCTTGACCTGCTGAACCAAGAACAGGAACATCATTAGCATCTGTAATACTAAAATTAGATAAACTAAAAGTACCGAAAGCAACTATTTCTAAAATATCATTTGCTGAAGCACCTGTAGTTAAAACTATAGAAGTACCTGAAGTTGCTGTAAAATCTGAACTATTTACAAGACGAATACCATTTAGGTAGACATCTATAAATCCTGCGTCATACGCAAGTGTATTTGTATTATCATCAGCACCAGTAAATGTTGTCTGACTTGCTGTAGCTGTGTACTTAAATCTGTTTGCTGTTCCATTAACTGCTGAACCTGCGTTTATCCAACCACCACTTGAGTAGACTTTCATGGTGTCTGAAGCTGTATCAAAATATAAATCCCCTAAATCTAAAGCTGAACCATCTGGGTCTAAAGTTGGTGCAGTTGCACTAGCACCTAAATATGTATTTGCGAAACTGTTTACTGAATTTATATTTGTAGCTACTGTGTTTATAGAAGCTACTGTGCCTGAAGCACCTAAAGCTGTAATCTCTGTATCTAATCCTGCAACAGTATTAATGTTAGCTGAATTATTATTTACAGCAGTAACCTCTGCTGAAATTGTATTTACTCCACTAATATCTGTTCTGATATTATTTAGGTTTGTAATCTCTGTACCTAATGCACCTAATGTTCCAATTTCTGTTGCAACAGCACCTACTGCTGAAACATTATTAGTAGGTGAAATTTGTCCTGCAACTAAATTTACATTAGCTGAATTAGTATCAACATTAGTAACATTAGTTCTAATATTATAGACACCTTGAATTTCTGTATTTAGACCTGCAAGTGTACTTAATCCATTTGTAGTAACTGTACCATCTTCTAGGTCAGCTAAAGTTTGAATATCTGTTTCGTTGTTAGCAACTGTAGTAACATCTGCATTAATAGTTCCAACAGTATTTACATTAACTATATTATTAGCAACTACTTCTATTTCAGAAGTTGCTTCGTTTAAATCATTTGCAACAGTTTCTACTTCAGAGATAGCTTCGTTTAAATCATCAGCTACTTTAATTACATCATTGATGTTAGTAGCTACTGTAGTAATTGATGGCATGTTGGTTGCCACTGTACCAATATCTGTAGCATCATTTGCTACTGCTGTGACATCAGAAGCTATGTTAGCAACATCTGTTACATCAGTGCTTATACCTGCTACTGTATTAATATTGGGGATATTATTTGATATAAATTGTTTGTTAACAGCATCAGTATTATCTACTGGGTCTGCAACATTTGTTAATCTTTTATTTTGTACGTCCCATTGAAAGTTTGTATTAGAAACTTTAATAACGTCTCCTGCATCATCAATAGCCTCTTGAGACATAAAGAATGCTTGGTCACTATCTGTATCTAAATCGTTTTCTGTAAGTACAGAACCAGAAGCATAATCTACTAATTTAGTACCTTGTGATGTTCTTCTTCTAATTTCGATTGCTACGTCTTGAGCAGGTGCGGTAGTAAAAGTTAGCGTAGTTCCTGCACTATTTAACGTGTAAGCTGTAGTAACAACCCCTGATAATGTAACTGTAAGGTCACTTGTGGCTCTATAACTAAAAGGTATAGAATATGATGTTGTACTGTTATTACCTGTATAACGTACAAAACTATTTGCCATGCGTGATTTTCCTTATGTTTTTAATTGGGTTTTACTAAAAGTGTAAGTTTAGTTGTTTATTGAGTGAGTATCTCAATATAATTCTTTTTAGCTCTTTTTTTAGCGTTTTTCTTAATAAGTTTTCTGTTTTTTCTCATTGATTTAATCTCAGGAAATTCTTTTAAAAGAAGGTCTTTTGCTTTTGCTTCAGCTTTATGGACGTATTCTAATATAAATTTTTGTCTTTCATCAACACCTGCAATAGTACCATCAGGTAATTTATATAGTCTGCTATTGGGGTCTGTAATAACTGTTTCTATTAATTGTTTTATATTATATTTTTTACCTTTATATGTCAGTTGTACTTGTCCAGTTAATTCTCTCCATCTGTCATAAGCTGTTTGTTCATTTTTATTTTTAATAGTTCTTAAATCTACTCCTGATTTTCTATCTATTTTTTCAGGTGGAGTGTATTTAAAATCTCTACTTTCATAAAACTTTTGTATTGCAGGATTGTTAGTTTTAGTCATAGCAAAAGGTGAAGACCATAATCCTGATTTTCCACCTAAACCAAAAAACCAACCTCTATCTCTATCAATCACTTCACCATACATATTACGTTTTGGCATAATACTATCTTTACCTTTAAATGGATTTAATGCTAATAACCTGTCATTTAAGGTAAATAATTCTTTTTGATAATCTTCATCAATTCTACTCATGTATCGTAAACCTCCTGATAACGGAGTAATTTTATAAATAGCTCTGGCTAATACTGAAGCTCCTACTTTATCTGGTGACCTTACAGATACAAAATCATCACTAAAAAACATGTTGGCTGTTTCTATAATATTTTTCATATAAAATTTAGAATTAAGATTTCTAAATATAGAAGTTAAAACTCCCATAGATAACTCTGTCATATCTTTTTGTACTGCTTCGGGTATGTCTTCATTGTATCTTAAAAACTTATTCATACTATCTACTAAATCAGCCATAATAAAAAATGGCATCATAATAGGGTCTGCTCTATTTAAACTTATATATCTACCATCACTTGTTTTATAAGAATATGGTTGCCAACCAGTAGTCGCTTCTCTTTCAATATTTTCTCGATAATTTCTTGAACCACCTCCTGTAATTTTTCCTGCCGCTACTAAACCAAATGCGGCTGTCCACAATACTGCACCCATAGTTGCTCTAGCATTAGCTTCTGCCGCCGCTTCTACATTAAGATATTTACCATCTGCACCTTTTTTTAAAGCATGTCGTGTACTTAAAACTAATTTATTTAAGACAGGTAAATGTTCAAAGTTCCATTTAATTAAGTTAGATGGTGTATTAATAAAGTGTAAACCTAAAGCTCTTGTCCATCTATGCCTAGATGTGAAAGATAATACACCACCTGTAATCCCGCCTTCTAATTTTCCTGTTTCAGGATTAAGTGAAAAGGCAGATTGTGTGTATGTACTTTCTCTAGCATATTGCAATGGGTCATTGACTTGTAATTTGTTTACATCTTTAATATTTTTACCAGTCATGTCCATTGTTTCTAATGCACCACCCGAAGCTGTTTTTTGATATTCACCTTCTAATTCTTTAAATCTTGTTTTATAGTCATCTTCTTTAATCACACCCTTCCAAAACCCTTTACCTGTTTCTTCTCTTATTTGTGTATTAATTTGTGATGCCATTCTAGCTTTGTAAGTCATGGTTTTAAGAAACTCATCACCTGCACTTAAAATTCTCATAGGAAAAGTTGTAGCGTAACCTATTGGTCTAAATACATACTTATCAAGACCAACGCCTACTGACCCCATTCTGTCAGTCATAAGTCTTGTTGTAGCTTGTAACCATCTTTGAAGTTGTCCTTGTCTAATGTTGTTATCGAACTTCATTTGCTTACTATCAAGGATACCACGCCCTTCCATAAATCCTCTTTTAGCCGCCATTAAAGCATCTTTGGTGTAAAGAAATTGATGTATATAAGTATCAACAGCTTCTTTAGCTAATTGATTTGCTCTTTTACTATCTTGTGGAGCTAAATATGCGGCTCTAACTAACATAGTTAAAGGTTTCCATTGTGTTTGAAATAAACCAGATACAATGTTAATTGCATGTGTATCAGGAGATGACAATAAGTTATTGTTAACAAATTCTGAAGCTAAATCCCACCCATTAACTTTTCTAGCATTTTGCAATGCCATAATTACTTGGTCTGTATCATGTAATTTAGCAATAGCTTTATAAAATTCTTTTGGGTTTCCTGTTTTTAAAGTAGCCATAGTTGGGTCTTCAGGATTAATTTTAAGTTCTGCGGCTCTAGTTGTATCTTTATTAACTTGCATGAACTTCATAGCTCTTGCTACATTTTTAGTTATTTCTTTTTGATTAACTAAAGTTTCCCCTGCTATCTCTTGTCTAATGTTTAATTCTTTTAATATTTTAGCTTCCTCATCAGGAGTTATATCTAATCTATGTAATTGATTTCCTAGTTTAATTATATCTTCACTTTGTTTAGCTAATAAATCACCATGTGCTAGTATTTCTGCGTATAACAATTTGTCATTTTTAGCTCTTGATTTACCTAACGCAATAACTGCATTACTATCTAAACCTAAAATTTGTGCTTGTTGTATTGCATATTTTTCAGTTACAACATCATCATTTATTCTACCTTCTCTCACCATTTGGTCAGCTAGGTTTTTAAGATGTACTCTTACTTCTTTTGGAAATTTATAATAGTTTAATAATTCTTCAGGAGGTCTGCCTGTACCTATAGTTTTTCTTAAATTTGCAATTTTTTCATCTATAGTTTTACCAGTAAGTGTGCTTTCTGTAGCAATTCTATCTACAGTATTTTTATCAAGATTTTTATATAGAGCTTTATCAGATTTTGGTTCAGCTAAATCTTGAAATAATTGTTTACCAGTAATATCACTTCTACCATAATCATGTAAATCTTTAAGATTTTTAACTGCTGTATTTTTAGAACTTCTCATTCCCAGTTTAAAACCACCATAAGAAAATGCTCCACCAAATACAGTACCAAAACCAAATCCTGCTCCTGTAGCTATGGCACTTCTTTTTAAACTAAATTCATCTTTTACACCTGTTTTAATTTCTGTAAGTTGAAGCATAGTGTCTTGAGCTGTTGCTACAACTGCACCAATTTTTGCTTCTGTCATTGCACCTTTGTAAACTGCTTTACCAATAGCTTCTTTTGATGCAATTTTTGCTGTTTCTTCTAACACTTCTTTATTAATTTGACCCGCAACTTTACCTTTAAGAGCTTCTGTTAAACCTTTTCTATATGCAACTTTAGCGGCTTGACCCCCAATACCAAAAGATATTAAATTAACTGGGTCAGCTATCATTGCTCCACCGTTGTCATACAACCAAGAACCAAAACTTCTATTAGGGTCATTCCAAAAAGATGGTAATGCGTGGTAGGTAGAAGATATATAAGCTAATTGAGCATTTCTTTCTGCACTATCTGTAAAAGCGTTGGCTAAATCTTTAGTCATAGCTCCAGTATTATTATTTCTCCAAGACCTATCATTATAGAAATATTCTAATAAATCTGCATGAGACATCTCAGAAAATTTATTAAAACCTCTTGATGTTATTTCACTTTCTCCATCTCTATAAGTGTAATAACTTCTTAACGTGTCATAAAATTCTTTTGTTTTTATTTCTTCTAGTGCCTGTTCTTCTGTTTCTATTTTTTTTAATTTTTGTATTGTTGATGATGCGGACAGTGTATCTGTTACTGTAGGGTTTTCTTTTTTCTTTTTTGTGAAGTCTATCTTTGTAGCCATCTTATCCTTCTATGTTGTAAAGACTAAATAATAAATCTTGTATTTCATTTAAGTTTTGATTGTTCTCTTCTTCAGTTCCATTCATTAAACCTAAAGACGTAGTTAAACTTAATAATATTCTTTCATAATCTTCGTCACTCATTGCTGATAAAATATCACCATTAAACTCTGAACCTAAAACACTTTGCATGTACTTTTTAAATTTAGGGTCTCTAACTTGTTTTATAAATTTTTCTTGTGATATAATTCCTTCAATACGAGGTCTTAATAAAAAATCTTGTTTACCTGCATCAGCAATGTTTTGGGTAATAATATTTACATAATCTTGTAATGTAACATCTTCACCATCTCTATTAAATATAACTGTTTCATTTGCTTCTTTTTGTTTTCTAATTTCTGCTTCTTCTCTTTCTTTATCTATCTGTTCAAACTCATTCATAAACTGAACACCTTGCATGTTATCAGTTACAGGTCTTACATAATCTTCTGTGTCAGCATCTTCCCCAACACCTGTCCAAGTTTTATCAACATAATCTTGTATCTCAGTTATAAAATCTTTTCGCATTTTAGGAGTAACATTAACACCTTCTGCCTCCCATCTCATTTCTTGCTCTTCTATTTCAAAATTTACATATCTTAAAACATCAGACTGTGCGATTTCTTTAGTTCCTAATCCTTCACTATCTTTTTTATATTTTTCAGCTACAGTTGCTAAAATAGAATTTTTTGTATTTACATAATGATGGTCAGTATCATAAATAGGTTTTAATGCTCCATCATCATACGATTTTTGGTATCTATCCCATCTACTATTTGCGTTAGCCCATTGGTCTTGTGGAATGTTTTGTGCTACCATTTCTTTCATCATTTCTGCATGACTATCAAATTCACCTAAAGAAATACTTAATAAGAAATCTTGTACTCCACTGTAATCTTTAATCATTCTATCTTTAGGGTCTGAATTAAACCAATTAGTAAAAGCATCAATAGTTGCTACATCACCTTTACTAGCAATCGTAATCTCTTTTAATAAATCTTGTATTTGAAGTGTAGACTTTGGTGTACCATCTTCGTTAGGTGTAAAGGCTTTTATCCATACATTCTGTGTAGCTTTAGCTGTATTATATGCTTCATCTCTTCTAGCCTTTTGTATTACAGCATCTTTCTTTGCAGTAAGTGCGGCTTTTAAAACATCTGTCTTTTGATTTTTTCTACTATTTAAAGAACCTAACTCTTGACCATTAGTACCTTTACCTAAATTTAAAGACATAATTTTTTCTGCTCTTTCTATATCTTCAAGGCTATCTGCGGTTTCAATAATAGAATTTACGTCTTGTCTTATAGCTTCCATTAATTCTTCATTAGTGTAAAATTTAGTTAAAGCTGTATTATCTCCTGTACGAAGCACTGTTCCAAAAGATTGCCACTCTGCAACGTATCTTGTATCTAAATCTTCATTAGGAATAACAGATAAAACTTTTCTAACTTCTTCAATTTTCTTTTGAGATGCAAGTTCTCCTCTTTTTTTAGCATCAGCGACATCTGCTTTATTTTTCCAAACATTATAAAATGAGCCAAACCCTGCCATAAAAGAACTATCTTGTCCTTCCATATCAGGTAAAAACTTTTTACTAAAATCATTTAGATTGTCTTTGGTAATATCGTAATCTGTTTCCATTGCATTAGTCATTTGTTCAATAACTTCTGCCGCTTTTATTTTACCACTATGAAACTGTGTGGTAGCATCAATGTATTTTCCAGTTAAATCTGGGTGCTTACCTGCAAGTATTTCTCCTTGTATAGTTTCAAGAGTTTTACCTGATGCTTCTAATGCTTGTATTTTTTCTATAGCTTTATCTTTTTTATTATTAATTCTTAAATTTTCCCCAATACCTATTGAGTTAGCAGAATTAGCTAACGCTTTTGCTAATCCATCTGATGCTTCGCCTGTTCTGACATATCCTGCATTACCTGCACCATAATATTTATTGGTGACTTGTCTGTTATATTTTATTGCCATTATTCTGTCTTAGCCTTTTTGTTAGTTTGATTTCTTTGATAACCTTCGTAACCTTGACTAGCGACTTGTATGAATAGACCAGTTCTTGATGGGTCAGTCGGAGGTGCTAAACTATTATAAGTTTTAACTTGATTAGCATAGGCTTCCGATTGTTGGTCTTGTAAAGTGGTTACATCTTTACTGTAATCTCTGTTTATTGTGTTCCAATCATCATCAAATAATGCTCCTATAGATTGGACAATTTTTGTACTGTTCCCAAATCCTAAATTTAATGATTGTGCAATTTCTGCTTCTTTTTCTTTTTTTGAACTTATTTCAGCTAAAGTTTTTTCTCTATCTGCATTGACTTTTTCTCTATCAATTTTAGTCATATCGTGAAGATACCCTTTATCAGCATTTCTTCTTGTAGCTTCTTGGTCTCTTCGAATAGCGGCATTTTGAGCTTTTTGTTCTCTATAAGACTGAATTGTTCCTGCTACTGCTAGTGCCGATTGAATATCACACATTAATTATTCACCTCTTTCATCATTAATAAAAATGGCATTTTACCAATACCAAAATCTCCTATTTTCTTTTTTGGTTCAAATCCTAAAAATTGTAACCATTTTAAACTTTTCCAATTTCTTTCATCTACAAAATTATAAACGTATTCATAACCTCTACTCATATCATCTACCCATTTTGGACATTCTTTAATAAATTGTTTAGTGTGTTTGAATAAGTCTTCGCTAGACAATAACCAAACAACGCCATATCCTTTTTCTGAAGATGGTACAGAACCAAACATTCCAATCACACCTTCTGATGTTGTGCCAATAATAGAATAAATTTTTCCCTCTTGAGTAAAAGGTATGACAAGAGCTTCTAAAGGTGATGCACCGTTGGAAGCCATTATTTCTTGTCTGTCACCTTTTCTAATTTTAGGTGCTAACTCTAACGCATCTTTTAGTTCTGCTTTTCTAACGTAATTTTCTTTCATTAAATCCTTCTTGCTCTGTTATGATAATAACCTTCAACTTCTGCCCCTGCGATATACATAGGCAAGTGAGATGAGGATTTTATATTTAAAGTAAAATCTGTATTTTTACATTGAACAGGCACTCTTAAAGTTCCTGTCGCAATAGCAGGTTGTCCTACAATAGATGTAGATGTCCCAATAATATAACCATTCATAATAGCTGTAGATGTGTTTCTATTAGTTGGTGTAACCTCAACTTGAAAATATCCACTATTTTCAAAATTAAATGATATGTTTCTTATTTGGTATCTTCCTGAAGTGACTGCTATTAATCCTCTTCCTGTATTTTCTCTTACATACTGAGTAGACATTGTGTACTTACTTTCATAAG
>Ga0208767_1003987_pt1 | contig 10521 bp, 22 predicted proteins | sample VirMetDEL_Mar_21_FD_184514 | JGI IMG/M metagenome (GOLD analysis project Ga0208767, IMG submission 184514) | Aqueous microbial communities from the Delaware River and Bay under freshwater to marine salinity gradient to study organic matter... | ecosystem: Environmental > Aquatic > Marine >... | reverse complement strand
AGACACAGTTAGCCGAAACGTTGAGCATCTTGAAATAATGGTTGCCAAAGACTATTGGACAACAGAAGACCTTGCACCATTTAATAAGGCAATTGCAGATGCCTTAGACGTTTAAGGATGGACTCAAACACGCTAAAACGACTATGCAACGTCCTGACCCGATGATTCCCAGCAAGCCTGGAGCGGAAGACCAAGAGGCAATGCGGAACAGATCCGCGTGGATCGAAGCCCTCTACAAGTACGAAGGCCGTGATGACAAGGATCATCCAATGCACGGTCTTTATACAGGGTTGGCAAAAAAGCATTACAACACAATGAGCATTAATGGCTAAGCCAAAAGGTTCTGCTGAGGTTGATTTCATCAAGGCAAAACCTAAGAAAACCCGTCAGGGCAATGGGAAGCATTCCAAACCGTCCCATGGAAGGAAGCCACTTAGGGGTCAAGGCAAGTAAACTTTGAGTGGTTTTGCTTAGTTTGATGATCAAGTCTTTATCTTGCGCTGCTGGTGCTCTTGCCTTTGGAGCGTCTGCGGCTGTTGCTGGCCCTTATGCAAACGTTGAGGCGAATGCTGGCTGGGTCGGTTCTGATTACTCAGGCAACGTAACTGACCTGCATTTGGGTTTTGAGCACAGCGAAGGCCCTTACAGCGTTTATGTGCAGGGAGGCCCGGCGCTGGTCTCTGTTGATGGCATGGATTCTGAGCTGGAATTTTCCGGCAAGCTGGGCGGTTCTGTTCAAGCATCCGACAAGGTTTCTGTTTATGCAGAGATTGCCGGTATTACTGGCGACTTGAACAACAGCTACGGCGGCAAGCTTGGTGCTAAGTGGGCTTTCTGATCTATAGTCAGAAAGACTGAGTGTCGGGCTTGGTCAGACGATGGAGAGTTCCCCTAGTAGTCTCACACTGCTAGGGGTTTTTCATGCAAAAGGTTTTTAACGCACTTGCCGTCCTGTCATTTGCAATGTCTGGAGCGTTGGTCGGCACAAGCTTTTACGCTGTCAGCAAGCTGCCAGAACTGAAACAACAAGCAATAAATGAAGCTAAAGCTCTTGTCGGTGAATTAGTGTCTGGAGCGGTGACAGATGCAATGCCTGGGCAAGTCAAAGAGATGATCCCGGTGTTGCCAACTGAAACCGGTCCTGCTTTGCCCTTTTAATGTCAGATCTGATCAACTCTCCAGACCATTACAACCAAGGCCGTGTTGAAGTCATTGAGGTGATTGAGGATGCCGTTCAGGACGCTGACGACGTTGTAAGCGGTTATTTACTTGGCCAGACACTCAAGTATCTGCTGAGGATGTGGCATAAGGGCAATGCGCTCCAGGATGCAGGCAAGGCCAGTTGGTATTTGGATCGTTTGATCGCTAGGTTGCAGGGGAATGCCTGAGATTCGCACTATTGGGATCAACGACATTCGGAGCTGGGACGGACCTGCTCCTTTGTCGGTGCCAACCGCTCCACCGGTAACGGTAAATATTGGCGTCCCAATTGTGGACCTGCCAGGTTTTAATCCAATGGACTACAGGCCGGAGGAGCTAGTTTTTGATCCAGTTGCCCCGACTCCAAAACCCTCGACGCCAGAGGTAAAACCTCCAACGCCAGCCACGCCGAATCTTCCCAAACCGAAAGCGGCAATTGACGAGGATCCTAGGTGCCCTCCTTTGAGAGCCAAAGAGGTCGGAACGCTTGTTCAAGGTGGTAACAAAAGAATTTCGGGCTATGAGATTCAACAGGACGGTAAATGCGTCGTCCTATATGAATCGATTCCATTGCCTGAACAAGTTATAGCAGCTGTTCCATCGTTGCCTCAGGTAACAACGGTAGGAGTTACCGCAATTGTTGGTGTTTCCGCTGGTCTTGCTACGCCGCTTTTGCTGAAAGCGGTAAAACCTACGGTAAAGAAGACGGCGAAGAAGTTTCAGGCGTTGTTGGGGCGTATGGATTCACCTGTATCGGTTTCGGAGAGGAGGGCTGCTCAGAGGTTGTTACGGAAATAGCGTGTTTATGTTGCAGAATCTGACCGGGTTTTGGCCTGATGATTACGTCAGCGCACACTCTGTAATAGGGAGATTTTGGATGGAAGTTAATTCCTTTAAGCTTTAGTTCGCCGCAGTTTTTAAGCCTTGCGATTTCGTATTCAAGTCTTCGCGTAGCGACTGTTTGTTGATGCAGTTTGATGTTGGCATCAGCCATTGCTTTGCATCGTGCTTGTAGACCACCATCCAAGGGGATGGTTACTTGCATCGAAAGTCCGCCACTCCAGTTATGCGAATCTTTCTGCCCCGTTCGCGTTGGCATTGCATATAGGACGGATCCAGGATTATCGAGTATCCCGTTGTCATCCAGATCAGAAAGATCGTATACAGGATCGCTGTAATAACCCTCAAACGGAAGCTGCCAAGATTTGGATCTATTGACATAAGGAGTGACCGTCAATGTTGGACCTTGGCATTGAATGCCATTGCCATAAGAGTTGGTCAGGTGCTGGGACGGTGCAATCATCACCGCTTGATTCGTAACGCTTCCTGAGCTGGTTGCTGTTGGAGCGGCAGTAGCTGAGACGCCACCAATCGTTTCCGCGTTTGCTGGAGCGGCTAGGACTATTGCGAGAAGGTAGAGATAGTGTCGGTGATTTGATTTATTTCGGTAACGCGCTGAATTGTTGTCACGTTCGACAGACCTGGACCTGAATAGGTTTCGACAAATTGAAACGACTGACCAGGGTCGGCAATTGACCAACTGGGCTTGTTGTTTACGTCGAGAGCTGACCATCCGTTAACCGTTGTTGTTCCTGGTGTAAGGCTTGCGCCATTTACAGGCTCAATATTGGTGCCACTGACAGAGTATTGCCAACCTGTCTCGTAAGACTCGCTGACAATTGTTTCAGTGACGTTACTGGTTGTTTCTGTGTGTGTCGTCATTGAGCCAGTTGAGAAATTGGGCACAACTGGCACAGCAACTGCTGGTTTAGCAAAAAGCAGGATATCTCCAACTAAGCTAAAAAGCAGCAAGAGCAGAACTCTCATCAATCAATGCTCAGTTCAGTAACAATTTGACCGATAGCAGATGTTCCAGCGCCACCAGCAGTCAAGGTCAAAACATGGTCAGAGGCAATCGTCCCAGCCAAGGAACCAGCGTCACCACCAGAGGTCGTCGTCGTTTGGCCAAGTATGGGAAGTGATAGGACTGCTCCAGCTGATACGGACGTTGCGGAGGGGGTGGCATCACCTTCTAGAAATGATTCCGTGAAGGAGAAAGCATCACCAGCTGTTGTGATGCTGTAGTCAGCAGCGGTGTAACCAACGCCAGAACCGGGAGTCAAAGTGCTAAGGCCACCAGCGGTGTCAAGGTTGATGTTGGAGCCCGAGATGGCGTAGCTACTGCCAATCCGTTCTGAGATTGATCCAGCCCCATCAACTTGAAGCTGCACAGAGCTTTGGATTTTATGCGTCATATCAGCATGGGCTGCTGAAGCGAATGAAAGCGCAACCGCTAAGAGGGCAAACCGTTTCATTTTTGTGGAGTGCTGGTAGATGTTTCAACTTTAGGTGGTTGCTTCTTTTGTTGATTAGCGGATTTACGTTCAATGCCAAAAGAAGCCATTGCACCAGTCAAAAGGCTTGCCACGAACGTATTGTCCATTTTCATCTGAGGGAAGAACCCCAAATATGAAACCGTTAGCAGTGTTGCGCTCCAGAGAAGGACAGCGCATTTAACAAGGTCTGCGATTGAAACGCCTTCCTTGTCTTCCTGATTATCTTGTGGATCTGCCATGATTAGTCGAAGCGTTTGGTCGAGCGGTGGTCGAAGTTTTAGCTGCTGTCGCTGGGGCGTCCATCGGTGTTGGCGGTCTGGCGATTGCGGGCGCTAGCCGTCAAAGCCAAACAGGTCGTGATTCGTTGGTAAGACTGACTTCAGCTGTTGATAATTTAGCCACTAGGATGGACGTTCTCCACACTGACCTCAGGCTGAGGGATCAGGAGATTTTTGCGAGGATTAGCGAGCTGGAGCGGTCAGTTGCAAGGCTTGAGGGTCATAGCGACCGGAACTAGACTTTGACCAATAGCCAGAATCACCGTGCTGTTTCTAGTCCGTCCAATCTTGTTTTCGTTCTTGAAGAGCAAAGCTGTCAAGATTTTGGTTCTTGACTTGCTTGAGGCTTACGCCAAGAGCACAGACAACACGATTGACGATCAAGTCTGTGAGTATGTGAGCAAGAATCTGTTCCCTCAAGGCAGGGTCGAGAAATGAAAACGGAGCCCGCTTGGGTCTTGGTCAGCGGGTTTTTTATTTTGGGAACGTTAACTGCTGTCGTTGTTGGGGGCGGTGGTTTCTTTTTTCTATCCGGTTACCATGCAGGTGCCGCATCTCAACGTTCAAGCTGTCCTAAACCGGCGTTGAGCAGATGAACCGCTTTTTCATGGTGCTTACTCTGCTGCCGTTCTTCACGCATTTCAAGCCGGGAGATCCCCATCAGTTGGCCGCCATCAAAGAGTTTGAGGATGCGTTACCTGAAGAGCTGCTGAGAGAGGATGCCGCTTGGTTCGAGGCTTGGAAGGCTAGCGGAATAGCTCAGCAAACTCATGTGCCTTACTTTCACCAGCTAGACAACAAAAGTGGCCGGGGCTATAGGGAATGTTTTAGCTCTTCTGCTGCGATGGTTGCTGCCTTTTATGGAAAGGTAAAGACTGATGATGAATACAACAGGACCAGGGAACGGTTTGGTGATACAACCAGTATTGATGCTCAGATTCGTGCGTTGAGAGGCTTGGGTTTACATGCAGAATTTAGGCAAGACGGTGACGGGAGTTTGCTTGAGGCCGAGTTAGCGGCAGGTCGTCCGGTGATGGTGGGTTGGCTTCATCACGGTGACATGAGTAGAGGCGAACCACCGATGTGCAACAGCTATGGCTGTGGTCATTGGAGCGTCATTGTTGGTTTTGATAAAGACGATTGGATTATGCACGACCCAAGGGGCACCCCCGACATAGAAAGAGGTGGCCACTCAAGTCAATATGGCGGCAAAAACGTCAAGGTGTCACGGCAAGCATTTAGACAGCGTTGGGAGGTTGAAGGCTCTGGAACGGGCTGGGTGATCCTGGTTGATGATGAGTAAGCTGACGTTTTAATTGGCTTATATGGCGGTTCTGTGCGATTGGGAGATCAGGTCTCTTTGCGATAGCCATCAACTGGTTTGGCCTTTCGCTCCAGAGCTATTGAATCCAGCGAGCTTGGATCTTCGCCTTGGCGGTCGTTTGATGATCGAGGTTTCTGATCGGCGTGAGTTAATTGAAATTGATATATCGGACAGGACAGAAGAGGATCCTTACTATTTAGCGCCTAGTGAATTTGTACTAGCCGAAACAATTGAGACGTTTAATCTGCCTGACGACATCTCGGCTCAGTTCGTCTTGAAGTCAAGCCGCGCCAGAGAAGGATTGAATCATTTACTGGCGGGGTGGTGCGATCCAGGTTGGCACGGAAGCAAGCTGACGCTTGAGTTGACCAATGAACGCCGGTATCACGGTTTGCATCTGTATCCCAATCTGAAGATTGGCCAGATGGTCTTCCATCGCATGAGCAACGTTCCAGACATCAGCTATGCGGTAACAGGCAATTACAACAACCATTTACGGGTCATGCCGTCTGTTGCTGCCTGATGGGTCTTTATTGGTTGTGGTCATATCTGATTGCTTTCTGGTCAACGGTTGTTGTCAATTGCGCCAAGCCGGTGAATTGGGACAATTGTTGGCCGCCACAGGAGTGGCTAGTTCCTACGTTCCATGACTACATTCGAGCTAGGCGTCCTTACTCTGAGGAACGCAAAATCTTGGAGTCGGTGGAGCGCATTAATGGACGACATGCAGTGGATGATCGCTGAGTTGACGCTCCATGAAGAGCTGATGATGGAGCGATCCATCCGGTCTCTCGATAGCACTGAAGACGTTGATCAGGTTAAAGGCTTATGTGCTGCATTGATTCGTCAAAGTTTCCACCAGCGCAAGCTGCTGAGCCAAGCGGTTAGCAGGATTGCAGAGATGGACGCTCAGCTTGCTTGTTTGGAGTAAAAACGCAACGCCTGCTCATAAAGCCAAAACGCTTGCCAGTCTTGAGCGTGATAACGGGTCATTCCGTTACACGTAATTTCCCAGACCCATTGGCCATTCTTTGACACGCGCTTGAGGGTGGGTTCAGACATCTCCTCAAGTTAGGTCGAAGAGTGGGGACTTACACGAAGCGGTCAACAGGCTTCCACCCCCGCCAGTCCTTTCGGCCCTGGCCCGCTTGATGCCCCAATTATCAGAAATCTATATTGTTATTTGCCTCCGGCTTGCGTGGCTTCTGGTCGCTAATGGCAAGCAACAGATAGTCATTGCCAGCTTTGCTCACCCTAGGGCGAAGGCCAGCCCGTAGTTGAACGCATTCCTGGCCCTTGTCGTTTTCAGTTTTTGGAGCTTCTTTGATCCATGCAAAGAGCTTGCGAAGCTCATCAACAGGAACCTCAGAAGATGCCCAATAAGCTCCTTCTGTTTTCTGGTCTTTGTTGCAGTTAAACCAGAGAGTGAAAGCGTCTTGTGGAAAATCGGCCATGTTATTTACCTGTGAAAAAGCGAGAGATGATGATTTTGAGGGCTTGATTGGTGTTGTAGTCGCGCTGCCTCATGAAGTCGCGAAGTTTGTCGCCTAGGCTTTCGTCAAGACGAACTTGAAACAAGTTGTGAACACGTTTGTCGTCTTGCTCAGCTTGTCGTTGAAAGCGGGTTTTTGGTTTGTTGTCTTTAGACATTGACGGCAAACTTGATTAAGTTGGCATTCATCCAGTCTTGGTGCTTTTTACTCGTAAGAGCAGGAGCTACTTTAGCATCGGGCTTTAAATTAAAGTCCCGTCGAAAGCTTTCACAAAAGGACGCAAGACCCTCCGGCGTTAGCTCTTTAATCAGGCCAAGGCAGAGATTGCGATCGTTTTCAGAAAGAGGCTGATCGCCATCGCTTACGCCCTCAACTTTTGCGGCAGGTTTAGCGGTTGGAGTTGATTCTCCACGGTGAGGGTTCTCAACTTCTTCGCGTGCCCATAGCTGCCAAGCGAGGCCAAACTGTGCAGCGGCTGCGGTACACAGGCATCTTCTGTGAGAGTCCGTAAGGTCTCGTGCACTGACTTTTTCATAAGCAACCGCATTGTTGCGGTTATCCATGATTGCCTGAGGAAAGTCAGGCGTTCGTTCACCATTAGGGCCGGTGAAGTAGCCAACAACATAAGCCGTACCGTTTGGGGCTTTCCACGCATGACTAGCGTCAGCGTAGTGAGCAAGGCAGAATTGCCAGCCTGGAGCGTGTTCATGCAACAGGTGCATAGTGCGGCACCAGTTCACGTAATCGGCCTTGTAACTGCCTGTTCCTTTTTGGCTTACATCATCGGTTGTGATGACATTGCCAAGATTAGGGAAGGGCTGTGACGGTGATGATGGCGCAGGGTTGTTCATGTCGGGTGGTAAAACGTCGGTGAGCATAGAGGCTTACAAATTGGGAATCGTCGTTGACAACATTTGCAGTATCGAGGCTGTCAAAGACAGCACGGCAAAGCTTGTCTAAATCTCCAATCCTTTTAGCGCAGTGAGCAGGGGCTGATGGTTTTAATTCACCGTTTGCTTTGTAATGGGATTTTGGCCGATCAAAAGCAAAGGTGATTGATGCAGTCATTGGCCTATCCATTATGGCATACCAGTCATCAGGTAACGACTCTTGCGCGGCTAAAGCAACAGTTTGTCGCCACGGCTTGCAACGTTTTGAAGACTCCAAAAGGATGCCTCTGCCAACGTGTCGCTTGCTGCCTTGAGGGGCTGGCTTGCCAAGCACTACAAAGGTAAAACTGGTGAGACTGGGCAAGATTTCGCAAGGCTAGAAGTCAAACAATAAAGCTTGCTTTGAGTCGGAGATTTTTTCCGGCAAAGACCAAAGGTGCTCGTTCTTGCCGTAAACGCCTTTTACCGTTTCTTGAGTTTTGACAATCATTTCGTCATCAGTGAGGTTTGTCATTGCTCTGCGAATTGACGTGATTGGCCATTTCTCGTTAAGAGCCTTGTAGACCATTGAAGGGCTCAAAGGCTCATTGAAGAGAAGGAAGAGGTCATAGATGACAATCTCTTGCCTTTTTGCTTTTCGCGAAGAGTCGGCAGACTGTTCAGAGTTTTCTTTGTTCGTGTTGTAGAAAGACACAACTACTTAAGAGCCTCGCAAGCTTTCTGGATGCCAGCGTTGCAATCTCGCTGGGTCATGTCATCAAGAGTCGAAGTCATGCTGTACCAAGCAGCGCCTGAAAGCAGGGCTGCAAATAGAACGCTGACGACAGGAGCCAAGAAGCTGGGCTTTTGTGATTGGTAAGAAGTCATTTTGTTGAAGTGGTGAGCGGTCTCCGCTCGTGCAGAAATAATGGCATACCATCAATTGATTGTCAACGCTTCTTCTGTTTCTTCTTTGGCTTTTGGTATGGATCGGCCTTGATGATCTCGACCGTTTCCTTGTATCCAGGCGGCTCTTCGATCTGCCCTTGCTTCAAGATCTCGGTCCAGTTCATTCAGAAGTCAGGTTGCAGCGCATCAAAGCGGGTCAAGGCTCCACGCCATGCCTCAAGGCATTCGTCAGGCTCTTGCTCAATCACCTTGCATTTCTCAGGGCCAGATACCACCGTGACGCACTGACTGACGTAAAGCTTGGGATGGTGCTGATTAATCATGGTCAGATAGCCACCAAGCTGCTCGGTTGCCGCCTTACGGCTTGAAACGGCGTTTTTCCTTGAAACGGTTTTCAAGTCTCCCAAGATCAGAAACGTTGGGTCGTCGGCGTAGCTGATCAAAAAGTCAAGCGTTCCGCCAATTGAATGGGAGCTGTTGCGAATACATAAGGAATACTCGCTAGCCATCAGGTTGACGTTCTTGAACAGATCGTCCTCAAGCAGCGTCTCGACCCACGGTGACCATTTGTCGTCATAGATCTGCGGCTCGCCTCTCAAATGCTTATCAAGGCAATTGTGAATGGTTTGGCCTCGAACAGCCCAGCCATCAGGGCCGTGCTTGTACTTTTCAAACCCAGCACGTTGCTGTGGCGTGATGTCTACGCCCGTGACAGCAGAAACGGAGTGAGCCAGCCATTCGCCCTTGTAAGAGTAGAGATGGCGCTTGCTGTCAAAGGACAGTTCAGGGATTGGATCTAGCATGGTGACTTGCGTGCTCGGTCAATATGCACCATATTCAGGCGTGAATCAACCCCAGAACATGCCAGAAGCAGATTTGTTCCAAGATGTCCGCGTGCAGATTGATCCAAGGGTCATCGCTGAGGTGGACAGAAAGAAGCCCATTGGTGTCTCCCGCACTGGTTGGGTCAACCTTCTTCTCCAGCGTGCCATTGCCCAAGAGCCTGAGCCTCTGGCCCGTGACTGATCTAAATCAAGAACAGCGAGCCTATGACCTGCTTCAGTGGGTGCCTTACAGCCTGCCTGGCTTCTTTGACGATGACTTAGCGGTCATCGGTCATTACACAGAAATTCAAGCCCAAAAGTCAGATGCAGCCCTTAAGGCTTGGGATGATGATCATCCTTTCGTCAGCAGCTCTGAGCTGACAGCGTTCAAAGAGTTAGAGCGCTTAGGCGTCTACTCAGATTCAGATTTCTATTCCCCTTTAAAAGCAAAAGATGGAGCCTATTCCGAACAGCTCAAAACCCGCGCTTCAAGAGTCATTAACAGCTCTAGCCCTCCACGCCGAGAAAGTAATCCAGGCGGAGAGGGAACGGGACTGGATGCCTCTCATGCGAAACAAAGCTTTCGAGCTAGGCGCCCACGACGACGCACGCGATCCTGAACTCCAAGCGTATTTAGACGCAGCAGAACGCAGGCTTCACAAAGGCAAGGTTTACCGCGCAGGCGAAAAGCTACAGGCCACTGAGTCGGTCTTCCTGCTTGACGGCATGATCAAGCTGGGCGAATCAAACGTGATTATCGGTCAGCCCAAGGTGGGAAAGAGTTCATTCTCGACGGGTTTGATTGCAGCTCTACGCGACAAGCAACCGCAATTCCTTGGCCGTGATCTGTCCATCCCTGGCGAGCGGATGCCCGTTTTGGTTTTCGGCACTGATCAAAGCGAAGGCGATTGGCTGCACTTGTTGCACCGGGAAGAGCTTGTTGCAGAAGATCAAACACTGAAAAGTGATTCGATTGATTTCTTTTGCTCGATGGAGACAGGCGAACAGTACAACTTCACAAAAGACGGTCTAAGGCGGATGAGAGAGGAAATCGAGAAACATCAATTTCCGTTGGTGATTATTGATTCGCTCAGCTCAATGATGGAGCCGACCGGCATTGAGGAAAATACAAGCCGTTACGCCCAACCGATCAGATCTGCAATCAGTCAGCTGCGAAAAACCGGGGCCACTCTTCTGGTCATCCATCACTCAGTCAAACGGCCAAACACTTGGGATTGGATCACCGAATGTAGAGGCAGCAGCTCTATCAGTTCTGTCTTTTCTTGGG
>Ga0208767_1003984_pt1 | contig 10523 bp, 16 predicted proteins | sample VirMetDEL_Mar_21_FD_184514 | JGI IMG/M metagenome (GOLD analysis project Ga0208767, IMG submission 184514) | Aqueous microbial communities from the Delaware River and Bay under freshwater to marine salinity gradient to study organic matter... | ecosystem: Environmental > Aquatic > Marine >... | reverse complement strand
TAGCACCAATAGCTCCAACACTAGCTGCTTTAAATGCAGTAGCTTTTGCCATGTCTAAACCTTTTTCAGCAGGTTCTCTCATAGCAGTAGAAATCATTGTTGCTAATCTATCAAATTCATCAGCAGGTATATCATCTTTTAATAAATTAAAAGTATCTTCAACAATTTTAAAATTACCTGTTTTAGTATTAATATCTAAAGCTTTATCTAAACCACGTTTTTTAACAGCTTGAGTCATAGCTTGATTAACTTTATCAGGCAAAGCACCAGTTTCTTTTGCTGTCATAGCACTAATACCACCAAACACACTACTCAATACAAGACCAGCAGTAGCTCCAATAGTAGTTTCAGTAGTTGTTCTACTTAAATCTATTTCGCCTTTTTCACCTAATTGCAAACCTGTTGAAAAGGCTAATGGAGTAAATAGAGTAGCAGCAGCTCCATATTTAATATCTTTAATGTATTGTTGTTTAAACTCTTTAGTTTTAAAACCAACTCTTTTAGAGTATTTAGATCTAATAGCATTGGTCATACCACGACCAAGCTTAGCAAAGAATGTGCTAGGTACTAATAATAGATATGGATCAGCTAGTACCATATTAACTAATTCAGCACCCAGTATACCTGGATGTTTTTTAGCTAATTTAGTAACTTCACCGAAGTCAAATTTCTGATCGCCTTCTTCAAGTAAATAACCAAACTTATTATATATACGTTCAGCTTCTTGATATTGACCAGTACCTTGTAATTGTGGATTGTTTTGTAAGAAACGAAAAGCATCTTGTGCTTGTTTCTTTTTAGTATTGCCTGTTATCCATTGATATAGAGAGGCAGGGAGAGATTCTTCTAATACAAGCTCAACAGGGTTTCTAAGACTACCAAAGAATCCTGGTGGCTTTTGTATATTATCTTGTATTGGATTTACTAATGGATCTTTTAAATCTCTAATAGGATCGTTGAGATTAAATTCATTAACCCTAATGTCATTGGCCATTAGAATCCCATATCTTTTTTAATCTTTTTAATATATTGAATTTCTCTACTATCATGTAATGCAGTAGATTCTTTAGCAACAGGAACAGATCTCATTTTAAATGATGATCCTTTTGCTTGGCTTGTGTATTTTTCTACAATTTTAGAAAATGATTGTTGTCCTTTAATGTCAGCTGTTTTATATGCAGCTCCAGCACCTTTAGACTTAGCCATTTTTAATTTAATTTTAGGAACAGGTTTTGCTTTAGCTCTAATAGCTTTAACACCACCAGCAGTTTTCATTCTGCTTTCTTTTAATTTTGTACCTAATGTTTTAAAAAACATTCTGTTTTCTACTTTACCAGCATAACTTTCAGCAGCAAGTCTTTGTGTAGATTTAGTACTTAAACCCATAAATTCTGGTAGTTCACCAAACTTTTTTCTAGCTCTTTCAGCAGCAGAAGCTTCGCTTTGCATAGCAGAAAATCTACTAGGAGTAGGTTGTGCAGGAAGTTTTTTAACACCTTTAAATCTTGACCAGTTAATTTTGTATTTCATAATATCTCCTAAAAGTAATCTGGGAATCTATTTTTAAGTATCTTAACAGCTCTAGCTCTAGATATATTTTTTAATTGTGGATTATGCTCTAGTAACATATTAACTACTTTAGCATCATCATTGTTAATTATATTACCATCAATTTGTGGTACAAATACTTCAGGGCCTTTTTCACCAACAAGATAATTTTTGTTAGCTTCAACTGGGCCACCTTCAGCTCTAGCACCATCAATACTACCAGTAGCTTCTAATGTTCCACCTCTTAATCCAAAGAATGATGGATCTCTTTTCTTTAATTTACCAGTAGATTCTAAATCTTTAATAGCAGCTCTAATATGTTTTCTACCAAATCTAACTTCTTTACCACCTTTAGCTTCTGATTTAGCTATATTTTGAGCTTTATCATATATAAGATCTAATGACTCTCTATACTTAGCAGATTGATTACCAGTTTTCATTTTATCTAAGAAGTCTGGTTCATAGTAATTATCTTCAGCTAATACAGCTGCAACTTCATCTCTTTGTTCAGCACTAACTGGAGCTAATACTTTAGATCTAGCTTTAATTCTATCAGCATAAGCACTAGATATTTCACCTGATGCTAATACATTATTTAATAAAGATTCTGATATTGGTCTACCTTGTGCAGAAGATGACATAATAGCTAGTCCTAATGTAAATCCAGGATTAGACATAAGTCCTTCAAAGCCACCTTTATCTTTCCAAGAAGCTTTAATTTGATTAAGATCCATACCAAAGAATTGTTTAGATTGATCGTTAGTAATTCCTAATGGATTTGTTTTAGCTTCATCTCTAGATTTAGGTAATCCAGGCTTAGGAGGAAATTGAGTAGGTATATTAGCTCTAGCATTTCTATCTATAGTTTTTACAGGTATTTGTACACCATCTGGTCTAGTAACTCTTTTTAATGGATCTGAAGAAATAAGATTAGGATCTTGTTCATAGTTACCTGCACCTCTACCAGAAGGTATATTCATTCCTGGCATACCCATTATATTTCCAGTAGCTCTAGTTGCATCTGCACCTTTGAACATATCTTGTAAATTAGCACTAGCAGTACTACCATCAGTAGTACCTTTAATATCTGCTAATAATCCTGTAGCTTTTTTTGTTAAGTCTTCAAAAAACGACATTATAATATTCTCCTATCTAATCCTCTAGTTTTTAAAAAGTCATAAAATGGACTTTCATTAACAGCCAATAATCCTACTGGAGATGGGCTATTTAATATTCCATTAACATTATTTTTCATATTATTGTATCTTGCTTGAAATGACAATTCTGTTTTTTCAGTTTGTGGTATTGCATCATAATATTTTTGTGCAACAGATTCTGGCATATCAGGATTAACAATTTTTAATACATTTTGTATTAATTGCATTCCTTCATTACCATCACCACCACCTCTATCTTTAAAATCTTGTATTGTATTTTCTGTTATATTATCAGTACCAAATATTCCTGAAAAAGGATTTGATATAGGGTATCCTAAAGCAGTTGCATCTTTATACATTCCATATAAAGTACCAGCTCCTGGAAATAAAACTGTACTTAGTAATCCACCAATAACTTTATTTTTAGGATCAGTTGATGGTGTTATTGCATATTGTGCTTGTTTTCTTTGTTCTTCTAATGTTTCTTTTTGTGATATGGTTAAATCTGTAGGAGTTTCATATTGTTTACTTGGATCTCTACCACCACCATATTGTTGTTCTCTATTAGAAACATTTTGTGAAGAATCATAACTATAATCTCCACCATATTGAGATTCGGTGTCTTGTCTTCCACCTCCTCCTCCACCATCAGAATTTCCACCACCTCCTGATGATCCACCACCTACAGAACCCATATCTCCTTGAAGACTTTGTATTCCAGCAGGGCCTGTGTTTGGCTTACCTTTTAGTGATCCATATAAATTTTTTTTTAATAATATTTTTTTTTCTTCTGGAGTTATATAAGCAAGTTCTGCAACTACATGGTCTGGATCTGATAACCACTTTTTAGGTACAGTAACTTCTTCTTGTTTACCAAGATAATTAGGCCCACCACCTTGTATAGCAGGTTTAATTTTCTTTTTTTGAGAATCAGTTAATCTTTGATCCTTATATTTTTGATCAAGTAACCCCATACTTTATTATAAAATTATTAATGCAATAATAACAATAGCAGCTAAACCTAAAGCTACTTTATGTTCTTTAATGTAATGTTGTAAATGTTCTTTATGTTTCATTATAATAGTCCTCCTAATAATCCGAATCCACCACCAAGAGCAGCTCCTAATCCAGCTCCAGATAATCCACCCATAGAAAATCCAGAACCAAGCATATCTCCCAACATAGCTCCAGATAAAGCTCCACCAGCAGCAGTTCCTAATGCATTTTTTTGTACACTTGTTTGTGCTTGTGAAGTTGGGAATCCAGAAGCAATAGGTGATACTATATTAGAATATCTTGCTAGTGATTCATAAGGTGCAGCAAGTCTTTCTTGCTCTAAACCTCTTAATTCTTCTCCGACAGCAGTTAAGCTAGGTACAGCTCTTGCTGTTTGTAATTGTCTATTTCTTTCAGCTTCAGCAGCTTGGAATGCTAAAGGTAAAGCTTGTTTTCCTAATTGACTAACAACTTGTTGTTGAGACATAGGTGATCCTGGAGTTCTTCCAGCACCTGAAAATTGTTGTGCAACATTAGTATAAGCACTAGATGCAGCATCAGCTATCAATGGAGATAAAAAAGGATTTGAATATTGTCCTTGTATTGTTGAAGCTATTTGTTGATTAGCAAGATTAGCTATATTTTCTTGTGCAGCTAATCCTTGTAATTGTTGTTCAGTTGGAGCTACATACTGAGGGCCTTGACCATATATAGTTCCAGCTTCAGATAAAATCTGACCTAATTGAGGTTGAGCTGCTGCATATGGTTGTACAGCTGTATTTGTAGTTCCACCATCATTACTTCCACCACCGAATGACATATTTATTTTTTCTCCTTATTATGTTTTTCTAATAATACATGGCTTTTAGAATAGCCAAACCTTCGTAAAACTTTTTCCCATCCAGGTCTAGCCACTAATTCCATTGAATCACAGTCGTTTTTCCAAGCAAAATCTTCAATTTTTTTAATAAGATGTTGCCATTTATCTTTATGTTTACCTGTCATTATCTTAATATTAAGACATTTTTGCAAAGGTCTTTGGATAATTTCAGTAACTACAACTCCATACATTCTATCTTGAATGTCATCTTCAGAATCCCAAAGAAACCAAAGTTGCATTTTATCTTCTTTAATCCATTGTTTAATATGACTAGCTAAAGCATAACCATTAGATCTTGCTAAAGCATCTGCAATCATAGATTCACAATGTTTCCATGCTTGGTCTATATTGTTTGTTGGTATAGCAACAAGATCAATCATGCACTTTTTTCGTCAAATATTTCTAAATAACTAACAACTCCTGCTACAGCATTTGCAGTTGCAGCTTCTAATCTTAATATATCACCAGATTCTAATACTAATGTTCCTTCAATAAAATTAATAGAATCTTTAGCATTTAATGTATGGTGAGCTATTTCATATTCTGTTGTAGCACTACTATCATAAACATATCCAATAGTATCAACATTAGAAGTAGTAGTATTAGTAGTTTGAATAGTTTTAACTATAGCTGTTCTATTAGCAGGTACTGTATAAACATCTGTTTTAACAGTTGTGGTTAAATCAAAACCTGCGTTTTTATATATATTAGCCATATTAATTTGGTTTTACAGGAAATGAAATTCCATTAACATCTTCAACAGTTGTTAAACCATTTGTAATATTTCTAAGTTCAGTTCTGTATTGCATCCATGCTTGTTTTTGAGCATTAGTTAGAGTTGTGTCTGGTAACTGTGTCCAATCACTAGCAGATAACAAAGTATTTCTTCTTTGTCTTAAATCTGCCATAGCTCTATCAAATGCACCATTGTTCCAAGCATTTTCATCTTGTTGTCTTTGTGCGATTTCCTCTGGTGTTAGAGGTACTTGTATTCCATTTACTAATTTGTGCATAATGTTCTCCTTATAAATTAATTTACTCCGAATAGCAATATCTGACCAGCATCTATGTTTCCACTAGACATTTGGAACTTGATAGCATTTATTGGCGAAGTTGTGTTTCCATACCCAGCCATCATTGACCTTATTGTAAAGTTACCAAAATAATAAAAATTAATATCACTAATAAAATGTTTAACATAAGTAGTTGAGCTTGGATTAAATAAATTTAAAAATCCAGAACCACTTTCATCAGAATTATTACCCCAAGGCCCATCTCCAATAACTTGATACGCAGTAGATTGTGCTAAATCAGCATTAGGTCTATACTCTAAACTAGTAGCAGTATCAGCTTCATCATGATAAGTATTAAAAATTGTTGTTGTTTTGGTTACATTATAATTACTACCTGAATCGGTTGATAGATTAAAAGTAAAATTTACTTGGTCTGTTGATGGGTGTATATTCACAAAATAAAAAACATATTCCTTATATGTGCTATCAATACCAGATGTGAACTCTATACTAGCACTAGCACTAGCAGTAGCAGTTGAGATATGAACTAAGCTACCCAATGAACTTATAGAACCAAATTGAGTTACATCTTTTACTGCTCTGTCGTTTAGTTTAATTAAAGCCATTAATCTCCTTTTATTCCATATAGTTTTATTGTGCCACAAACTTCGTTTGTTCTATAATAAAATTGTATCATCATGAACCTTTTATACCATACAATTTTATAGTCCCAGAATCTATGTTGCCAGATGACATTTTAAATTGAAATTCATCAAGTGCAGATGTTAAATTAAAATATCCAGCTGAAAAAAAATTGTGCATATAATTAGATGGATTACTTAAGCTACAAGTTGACATAAAATGTTTTACAAAAGTTGTTGATGAAATTCCATAAAGCCATAATTCTCCAGATGTAGTTTGGTCGTTATCATTTCCTACTGCACCAGAAACTGCTTGAAATGCTGTTCCTTGTGCTTGATCCATTGTAGGAGCATATTGTAATGATGTACCACTATCATCTTCACCATGATAAGCTAAAAAAGTAGTAGATGTAATTGTTTCATTATAACCAGAAGCACCAGCAGCATTTGCTTGAAAACCTAAACTGGTATTATCAGTAGCTGGGTGTATATTAATAAACTCAAACTTGTAAATTGGATAGGTGCTATCTATTCCACTTGTAAATTCTATTGAGGCACTACCACTTGCAGTTTGAGAAGATATTAAAGTCATCTTACCTTGTGCAAGACTTCCAGGAGTAGTTATGCTAGATATTGAATTGTTGTTGTGCTTAACTAATGCCATATAATTTTATTACTCCACTATCTATGTTGCCTGATGAAAAAGAAAATTGAACTCCATCTATAGCTGATGTCGTATTACAGTATCCAGCAATAAATCTATCTCCTAGACTATCATCTTGACCATAATCTGTACTTCTGACTATAAAATGCTTAACAAAAGTATCAGAACTAGGATTGAATAATTGTATAGTTGAACAACCAGATTCATCATTTCCATTTCCAAGATTCCAATTTATAGTTTGAGCAGATGTACTTTGTGCTAAATCAACAGTAGTTGCATATCCAAATCCTGTGCTATCTGATTCTGTATGAAATGCTCTAAAAAATGTTGTAGTTTTAGTTGCGTCAAAACTAGAACCACCATCTCTAAAATTTATTTGAAAACTAACATTATCTGTAGCTGGGTGAATATTTATACATTTAAACACATAAGAATCATAAGTAGAATCTATACCTGTGGTAAATTCTATTGTTGCACTTGCACTTGCTGTTTGGGTAGAGATAAGATTTAATGCACCACCAGATATGCCAGAGGGTAAGCTAGTGATAGCACTTAATGAATTATTTACTGCAAATTTTAAAGCCATAGCAAATCTCCGATTTGATATTTTGTTTTTCGGTAGGAAAACACCATAGGGTTATACTCCTATCAATGCTTTTACTTCTTCTTCAGTTAAACCTAAGTCTAAAAGTTTTTGTTTGCCAGATGCTTTTTTAGTTGTCATATCTGCATCAGCTTGTTGTAGTTCTGCAATCTTTGCGTTCACTTCTGCTTCAGTTGGCATAGTAGCACCATCTTTTATGATTTTAATATGTTGGTATTGCATTCTTTCAGAGTTAGGAATTTTATTTCCATTGTCATCTTCTTTTTTCCAACCATACCAATTACCACCATTGAAAGTTTGTAATGCTTCTTGTAAATAATCTCTATTCATTTTATGTATCTCCTAATCTAATAAATGTTGCTTCAGATTCATTAGCACCTGTACCAGCAATTAATCTTGTTGTACCAGATTGAGGAGTTGCTGATTTAAATCTTATTTTATGAGTAGATGTATTTGTAACATCAAACATAAAAGATTGAACAAGTGTTACATAATAATTAGCACCTGAAACACTACCATAAGCTGATGAAGCAATATTGTAAGTACTGTTATCTAGTGTTGTTTCTGTAAATTGACCAACATATTGTGAAGCATTAGTATTTGTCAAAGTTGCTCTCCATTGTATCCAATATATTCCTGTTGATGGAAAAGTAAAAATACCTGAACTTTCTGTCATACCTGTTCCAATACCACCCCAACCATCAGTATCTGCTCTTTCCCAACCTGTAGTATAAACTGTGTCATTCCCATCAATAGCTGCTGTAGGTCGCCATTGGTCAGCCATTTCAATACCACCACCAGCTTCTGCAAAAGTATTATCTCCTCTTAAAAAGGTTGTAGCATCTTTAGTTCCTGTTGCTGTTAGCTTAGCAAGTGAAACTGTATTATCTGATGGAACACCTAAGTCTAATACATTCCCCAATATCATTACAAAGTCTATGACATCACCAGTAACTAGGTTACTAGCAAAGGTTAAGGTAGAACCAGATACTGTGAATGAATCTACAGGTGCTTGAAGAATACCATTTAAAGATACCAGCATATGATTTTCAGATTGTGGAGAAACATTTGTTCCCCCTACTTGTAAGGTGTATGCAGCTTGACCATTAACGACAGCTATGCTATCGCACTTTTGAAAGTTTCCTATTACTGGTGTCTTACCTATATATGCCATTAATTATTTCCTTCTGGTGGATTATCTATAACAGTATTTCCTGCTGCTATCCACTCTTGTATTGTTTGGTAATCTGTGTTTGCTGGGTCTAGTGGTACTGATTTAATTCTGTTAGAATTTACATAAGTTATTTTATAACTTTGAAATTCTCCATCTGTATAATTTTTTGTAACTGTATCAATCATAATTATAACTCCGAATCTACTGCTAAATACGCACTATTATTATTAGATAAAAGATAACCAGCATCACCAGCAGTTCCATTTGCTTCTGATGTATTGTTAGCGATAATAAATTTTTCAGTAGCACTATCCATTATATTAAAACTATTTAATAAATCATTTCCACCTGCATCACCAGTAAAAATTCTAAAATAATCAGTACCAGTTACTATATCTAAAGATGGAATTGCTCTCATTGGATTTTCTAAATGCATAGCAAATCTAGCATTATTAGTACCTGTATAAAAACCTGATGCAAATCCTAAATCAAATGAATTTAATGGAACGATTGTTCTATAATATCTATAACATCTGTTTAAATTCACATCATAAGGCAAGAACTCAAAATCAGATGCAGTTGTTCCAGCTTCTAATTGTACTCCTGTAATGTACCATTCGTTAGCTGTGCTATCTGCAAGATTGACTTGACCTACTACCCTGTTTGCTGCTGTAACAGAGTTCCAAGATGTATTTAAAGTTCCAGATGTAAAGTTACTTCCAGCACCTAACCATAATCTTACATCTAAAGAATGACTATTATTATTATCTAATGAACCAGATGTATCTCCAGCATAGGTAATAGTTTTCTTTTCCCAAGTTGATGCACTATCTATTGTATATGATTTAGAAATTTGTCTTGAATTATCATTATCAAAAATTTCAGCAATATAAGTTCCAGTTTTATTTGATTTAACCCAGAATGATAAAGTTAAACTTTCAGCATTTGATGTTCCTTTTTTTAAATACTGTAAATTTTGACCTTCAAATCTTTGTTCTATTCTTACACCATCAGCAGCAGCTAGGCTACCTTGTGCTGTTGTGCAATCCATTTTTAATGATTTAGCAAAACCTTGACCACTTGGAACATCAGTATCTTGTGACATTGTAAATTGATAAGTTGGTGCTCCAGCTTCTTGAAACTTAAATCTATCTAAAGTGTATTGACTATCACCATTACTTAATCCAGTAAAACTTGTTCCTCTTTGAGCAATACTCATATCACCATTGATGATGATGTTTTTAAATGCTGATTGATTTTGTATTACACCACTTTGTAAATCAGCACTTGTAATAGTTCCATCTTGGATGTCATCACCACTTAAAGGAACTGCTGTTGGTTTGTTTCCTATGAAAGGCATTTATTTCTCCTATGAACTAATTGCGTCTACTGTTGATACCCAACAATCTAAAGATGAAGCTGTGTCTGATATTACTTTTAAAGCATCACCAGATTGAACAACAAATTTAGCACCACCATCAAGAACTTGAAGTGATGAACCTGCTGGAATAGGTGCATCTTTAATTAAATAAATATCATTAGCACCATCATTAATATAGACAGATGCTACTACAGCAGAAGCTGTAACATTTGCAACAGATATTCCTACTACAGTATCATAACTGTCAGCAGTAAATAATGTTGCAGCAGATGTGCCTACATCATTTGAAGTGTATCTTCTAAAGTTTTGTGCCATGTTTTCTCCTTATAAAGCTATTGCCATAGCTATTGCAAATCCAGGACTTGCAGCATCTATGTTTGTTAATTGACTTCCATCTACAGCAGGTAGTTGAGCTGAACCATTTAATTGTACCACATTATTTGCTGAAGTTCCAACATTTAATGT
>Ga0208767_1003977_pt1 | contig 10532 bp, 15 predicted proteins | sample VirMetDEL_Mar_21_FD_184514 | JGI IMG/M metagenome (GOLD analysis project Ga0208767, IMG submission 184514) | Aqueous microbial communities from the Delaware River and Bay under freshwater to marine salinity gradient to study organic matter... | ecosystem: Environmental > Aquatic > Marine >... | reverse complement strand
TTCTTTTCATTATTTTTGTTTTCTCATTCTGGCTATTTCAAGTTTCTCTTCAGCAATTCTAATTCTTTCTGCTGCTTGATCTTCGTTGTTTTCTAGTTTCATTTTTTCAATGTCTAGTTTTTCATCGATTTCATTTTCTCTAATCTCATTACCCATCATATCTTGTTCAGATTTTCTCTGTAAGTCCATAGCTTTAAGATCTAGTTCTCTTTCTTTCAATGCAACTAGTGGATCTTTCTGTTGACCCATCGCTTCACCTTGAGCAAGTTGTGTAGTTATCTCTGCAACTCTTTTTGCGATCATTGATGCAACTCTAATCTCTGCTGCTTCTGGATCTTGTTGTAACATTTGTTGCATTTGAGGATCTTCTTGTATCATTGCACCAACTTCTCCTTGAGCTTTCATTGATACGTGCTCAGATATGTGTGCTTGCAGTGTTGAATACACTTGAGGATTAATCTGAACCATTCTTGTTGCCATAAAAGCAACGTGAGCTGCCATATGTGCATCATGATCTTGAGTCGGGAACGCTTTTAATGGTTTCTGGTATAATGATTCCATATTCTCGGTTGCCGGATCTTTTGGCATTGGTTTTTCTTGTGGAATAAGTAGTTGATCAATATCTTGGGTCCCTAATGCTTCATATACTCTACGATACGCTTCTCTCAAGTTGTGCATCATAGGATTTGACATAGCAATCTTTAGATTCTCGTTTGCAAGTGTCACTCTTTGGGCCATACTCATGATATTTGGGTCGGCTACTGGAATTACATCTACTCGATCATCAAAATCAGTTTGTTTTACTGCTTGATCGGCACCATATACTGAATATGGGTAGATTGGAGGTAGATATGTTCCAAATACTTTTGATAATAGTCTAAATTCTCTACGCATTGAGTAGTAACAACGCTTGTGTATTGCACTCATGACCCTTGAACCACGTTCTAGAAGCGAAACTGTAGTACCAACAGCTCTATTTTGCATGTCATTACCCGTATCCATGTTAGTTATTGCTGCAAACTTCTGTCCTGCTTGCACAACAAAGCCCATTAATTGGTATAATGTAGCTGATGGTTCTTTAAATGGTAAAATTTGGAACTGATCTTTGATATTTCCGCCTGGTGCATCCACATCTCTGAACTCTCCTGGTTGAAATGGTTGGTCATCGTCTCTAATTCTAATACCTCTAGACTTAAATCCAGCAGGTAAGTTTGATAATGTACCAGCATCTAACAATTGTCTTAGTGCTTGAGTAGCAGTTCTGCTTAATCCACCAATCATGTGTGTTAAACCAAAACCATAAAACCCTAATCCTGGTAAAAATTTAAAATGTACGAAGTATTCTTTTCTTTTTTTAGTCTCATCATTCATATCGTAGTTACGATAGATAGATAATACTTCGCCTGAACCTTCATCAATAGTTACGATGTAAGGAACTTTAACTTGTTTGTCTGGATTTTGCATTTCAAACTCTTCTAAGTTTAAATCGACATGCATTTCAAGAATTTGATATGAGTATTGTTTATCGGTTGAAGGTGTTACTCCTTCTAGTTCTTGGTATTTCTTTTCAATTTCTGTTGGACCTGCTGCAGTTGGTTTTAATTCTACATCTCTATAAAATCCTGCTGCTTGTTTTTTTAAAATTTCGTTCTCACCCATTTTAATAACATGAGTAATTCTTTCGCAATCCATTAAATCAGTTGCGTAATAAGGAACTACTAAATCTTCAGCTGGTATAAATTTAGATACCGCTCTTTGCATTACTTCATCATAATAAACTTTTTTAAATGCAGATCCTGCGAGTGCTAAATAAAATAATAGTTGATCAAATTCTGGAGTGTACTCTTCCATCTCTTCAGTCAACATGTAATTCATAAAATCTTGCACACGTTGTGCTTGATTTACTTTTCCCTCATCTTCCACACCAAGAACCCTAGTTCTTACAGGTCCTGATGAGGGAAGTAATTCTTTATAGGCTTGTGCTTGAAAGGATGTAACCGCTTCGGATAAAAGTGGATGAGTCACGGATGCCGAACCTTTGAAGGGTCTCGTCATCGTTGTGTGTTTGATTCCTAATAAATCTAAATTACTAGTATAAGAAGTTTCCCAATCCTTACGTGATACTCTATCTTTTTTATAATCATCTAATAACTGATTTGACATTCGTTGAAGAGTCTCGTCAGACATTTCTTCTGTAAGATTTTTAAAAAACTCTTCAGTTTCATTAATTGCTTCTTCAACAGTTGCAGGTTCCTCTCCTTCTAATTCAATATCAATTTCTTCAGAATCAGGAGTAACCATTTCTTCTTCAATTACTTTATCAATTTCAGCCATATAAAAAATTAACTAAGTTTAGTTGGTTTTGTTCTCGCCATTCCGCCACCACGAGCTTTTACCATAGTACCTTTTTTAAAATAGTTTCCTACTTTTTTAACGTTAGCATTGTTAGCAGCTATCTTTTGATTAAAAGCAATTTTTTTTGCAGCTCTATCTTCTGCAGCCTTAGCCATTTTATCTTTTAAAGTTGAGAACCCTCTTCTTTCCTCTTGTGCTCTATTTGCTGCTTTAAATTTTTCAATGCTATCTGCACTAAAATTAGCACCTTTATTACTTGCACCAAACATTTTAAAAGGTCCACTAGATATAACATCTTTGTCTACTTTAATACCTGGAATACTTTTAGTTTTCTTAGTAATGTATTCTACTTTTTTTGGTTTAACAAATGATTTTCTAAACTCTGGTGTTTTACCAACAACATTTGAAGCTGTTGATTTACCACCTAGCATTCCTAACTTAGATGCACCAAGTAATGCTGCACCAGCTGCTAGGATTTTATTTCGTCTTCTTGATTTTTTTGACATGTCTTTATCTCCTAATTAATAATATACGTATTTACGTTCTTTATAACTTTGAACCTCATCCTCGTCAGAATAAGTAGTTACAAAAGAACCTTGTCGGTATCTTAACATAGCTTGGGTGGTGCTGTCCACATAATCGTCATGTTCTCCATGAGGAAAAGCTGCACATTCTTCTATGACTTCTTGAGCCCAATGCTCATCTCGGGGATAATATACCTGTCCGCTCTCAAATATAGGAGAAGTAGCATTAACCCTAGAGTGTTTGTCTTGTCCTCTTCCTGGTGTGTAATCCATAACAGGGATACCCATTCTTCTTAATTCTTGTAATAAACTTTGTCCACTCGCTTTAGCTTCTATAATAATTGTCTCTGGTTGCCAATACTTATATTGATCTAGTGCTACCATTTTTAATTCTGGAAAATCCCATTTACCTTTGATTGCATCAATTAGCATAATAGCATCAGGCCCTGATTCGTGAGGCGTGAATATTCCCCAAGTAGTAATAGCTGAGTAGTCGGCTGTCTCTTTTTTACTGAACGCTGTATCATAAGATTGTATGACATGCTTTAACGCAGGAAGATCCTCGGACCACGGTTGCCACCATTCTCTTTTTAAAATTGCTCCTTCCTCTGAAGTTGGATTTTGCATGTACTGTGCAGACCAATTTCTAATTGAGATTGAAGCTTTAACTTTTTCTAATTCTTCTAGGTTCCAATATTCAGGCCAAACAGGTACCGGATTTTCTTCGTCACCTAAAAGAGCTGGAAAAGAAATTTTCTCCCACTTGTCTGCCTTAGGTTCATTTTCTGATCGTATTAATCTTCCGGTCAAATCATCTTCTGCCCATCTTGTCATTACAAGTACAATCGAGCCTCCCGGTTGTAAACGTTGTCTGGGTCCTGATAGATACCAATCAAACGTTCTCTCCATTGCACTATCGGACATTGAATCTTGTTCCGTGTGTGGATCATCAATAATAAGTAAGTCCGCCCCTCGTCCTGTGATAGAACCGCCAACACCCGCTGCAAAGTATTCCCCACCTTGATTGGTCTCCCAACGTCCTTTTGCCTTACTATCTTCTCTTAGTCTAACATCTCCAAATATTTGTTTATAGTCTGGACTGTCAATTAAATTTCTTACCTTCGCACCGAACCTTCCTGAAAGTTCTGCGTTGTGGGATACCTGCATAATTTTCATCTTAGGATTCTTTCCAATCATCCAAGCAGGAAAGTATATGGATGCAAATTCAGACTTAGTGTGTCTAGGAGGCATATTCACGATGAGCCTTCCTTTTTTATTTTTTGATATCTTTGTGAACTCGTGTGCAATATGTTGGTGGTGTCCCCACTTATCAGGATCTCTATCAGTTCTACAAATAAAATCTGGCCATACATTTTTTACAAAATATAAAAAATTATCTTGACATAATTTTATATGTTTAAGCCACACTTTTTCGAGCCTCTCTCGTAGCTGATCGGTGGTCAATAATTCTGTATCAGTCATCTAGATTTAATATACACCCGGGTCCCCTAAAAATAAACCCCCTATAATCTACAGCGACCCACTACATGTATCTGTCATGCAATGTTAAGGTAAAGTAAGTAACAGCGAAAAAAAAATAGTAAAAAAATTAAAAAATAAAACTTTTTGATTTTTGGATTTTGGTTGGTACCTCTATGGGTGTCCAGGCCCGAAGGCCTGGACTAGGGAAACTTGTTTATTTTAAGTAGCTTAAGAAAGCTTTTTTTAATCTATTTCGCTCAGCAACTGTTATTTTTTTAGTCGTGTCAGCAAAATGATTAAAGCTATATTTTCTAAATATAGCCCACGCTTCACGGGCCTCGCATGGTGTACCAATTGAAGACGCCATTAGTTTACAATTCTCATTGTGATCTAAATCAAAAACAGCGTGACAAAGTTCATGCAATGTAACATGTAGTAAGTAGTTATAACCTCGATCAATTGCTTTTTCAGTGATCCAAATATTTAATCTACCGCCTACACCTAGAACATTTTCGTGCCCTTTTGTAGGGTTACCGATCCGAACGTTTATTCTAGGCAATTTAATACCTTGGTCTTTAGCTTCGTATAAAATACTAATTACTTTACGTCTTAAAATATACGTTGCATCGTTCATTTTATTATTTTTTATTTGTTTTGTTTTCATTTTATTTTCCCTTTTTGTTAATTGTTTATTCTGTTAACTTATCCCATCTTAATAAGAGCGTCAACTAAATAATTAATCTTTATTCATTTTTATTCAACCTCTAGTTGTAGGCTCTACTTTAGAATCATTCTAAAAAAGAATTAAACATAATATTAACAAACCAACCACGCCCGGAAAGAAAACCACGATGCGAATTAAAAAAGCTATAAACGCATCCATCTATAAACCCGCCTTTTTGAATTTCTTTTTACCGTAGGTTTTTACTTTCTCGACAATCACGGCCGGCGTGTCCAGCTTGTAACACAATAAACAATCTTTACATTTTTGGCCCGTACAATTTTGGCGGTCCTGATGCTCGGACTCAGGGACGGTTGAGAATGTTTTATCAAAGTACGGCGGGATCTTATCCAGGATGTGATTGATCCGCGGCGTTGAATAAATAAGAATAAAATTTTTCGGCTTTTTATTATTCTTAAAATATTTTGCTATGATGTCGTATCTCTTCGTCCACAAGCTAAAGTTACAGTGAGGATTTTTAATCGCTATATTCACGTAATTAATTAAATTAATCTCATTAATTAATTCACCATGAGCGTTGAAGCGAAAAAAAGCGCTATTGATCACCGGCAGCGCATCAGGATGCAGGACTCGATCAGCGAGCAGCTCAGTGTTACGCTGAAGAGCTGGCGCCATGTTTTTTCTAAATGTTTTTAACATCTCATTCGAATAGCAAAAAGTACAAATATTATTCGGGTCTTGCTTATTATAATTTTTATTACAATAAGCATTCGTAACAGTATTTGTGCTGATGGCCTGGAAGCCTTCCAGCTTCCCGGTCATTTTTGATATATGAATCATGAGCCGTTCCCCTCGTATATTTCTTTAAGGTCCTGAAGGTCCGCGCCGTCATCGCTGAAATCGTCACGACTCAGGCCCAGGCCAGCTGCTGCCGCTGCTTCGTCTAATTCTTTTGGCGTAAGCTTATCAATCACGCTGGTATTAATTGCCTTTTTAAACCCGAAGGGGTCATTGTTTTTTTTAGTCATTTTTATTTCCTTAGTTGGTTAATGCATCTTATTAACATGGGATAAAATAGCTGTCAAATCTTTTTTTAAATATTTTTATTCTTTATATATATAGAAGAGCCACGGCCCGTGGTCCTGGATTTATTTTTTTTTAAAAATTTTTTCCGCACCTATAATCTTATATATCTCCATATGTATAGTCAGTTATTCATTTTCAAAATGTTAATGTAAACAACTTCAAAAATCTCCATATGCAAGGTTAGTTATTCATTTATGTTAATGTTAAGGAAAAGGAAAAATCTCCATATAGCGTGTTAGGTATTCATTTTCAAAATGTTAATATTAACGAAAAGAAAAATCTCCATATGCAAGGTTAATGGTTCAATGTTAATGAACCATGTTAATGACCATGCCATAGGCATGGTCATTAACTCACACGCGAGACGTGGCTATTGCCTCAAGAAGTTTATTGCGTCAATCAAGTTGAGTGATGAGTAGGCACGAACCACGCTTCTCGGTTCACGAACCACGAAAATTTGATATTCTGAACAAGGTCTGTGCGAGAGGTCTTCTCGCAGGATAAAAGATTTCCCACCATTCTTATAGTGTGTTAAGTGCCAGTTGATTTGATACTTGGATAAACCTAAATTCTTGACAGCATTGGACTTGAGTTCAATCCAAATAGATCCGTTATTTATCAACCAATAAACGTCTGGAATACCATTAATAGTGTTAGATTCTATACGGAATAATTGACCTTTTAAATTTAATTTTTTGATACGTTGCCACAGATTATTTTCTGGTTTTTTCATTATGCTATTAGGTCAATAACATAAAAAAAGAGGCAACTCCAGTCTCCCTTTGTTGCCTCTCTAATCAATATAACTAGTTGTCTGTGTTAATCCTAATTATAAAGAATTTTGTTTTTTTAACTCAATTCCATTAGCTTCTAGATTATCTAATAGATTAAGACCTTGAGCAATACCCTTAGCAACGTGCTTATCACTACAAAAAGCAACAATATTAATTTTGCCATTGCCTAGATCACACTTAATAGCGTTGCCATTAAAAAAATACCTACCAACATAACTTTCATCAGTAAGCATACCCTCTGTAATATATTCATCATCAAGTATCATTTAAGTTGCTCCTCTTTAAGTTCTATTCATTACCCTTAGTGATAATGTAATACCACCAAGTGCCAACAAAAAGCCAACTTGAGTATCAAAAGTAAATAAAACTATGACACCCAAGAAAGCTATCGCAAAGCTAATTAAGATTAAAAATATATGAAGTGCAATATCCATTATTTAACAATCTTTGTTTTAAGTTCAACACTTTCACCCTCAACAATATACTTATCATACAAATGTGGGTGTTGTTCTTTAAAGGATTTGACATCAAACCTAGTAGTATTCTTTTTAGCAACTTCAATATAATAAGATTTAGATTTATATTTATTAATAATTGAACCTCCTAACTCCTCAACTATTTCCAACGCTTCAGATTTAACATCAATCCATAGCTTATTATATGTTTTTCTGTTGTGGTTTAACTCACACGCTTTGAACAATTTTACATTCTCAACAGGTGATAACGTTCTTGGTTTATTTATCTTTACTATTTTTTGTGTTGTCATTTTTTTAACTCCTTTGTTTATGGTTTTATTTATGTTTAACACTCTCTCAATTTAATGGGATATAATAAGAAGTCAAGCAAATAATTAATTATTTATTTAATGCGATTAAGTCAGTTTTAGATAAGGTTATTGTCCTGTGATTACTGGCACAACTAAAAGATGTATTTTTATCTAAAAATAAATCAACATCATCTTCATAGGAAGATTTAATTTTTTTAAGTATTATAGGGCTATTACTCATATATTCAGTAGTGCCATCATTAGCCTCAACAAGTTCATAATTATGTAATAAACAAGAATAATGAGATTTATTATCAAAAAGAGTTTTATCTAAAACCACAACATCTTGTGGTTTAATATCCATTGTAATCCATTTGTAGTATTCCCAAACATGAATAGATTGATTTTTATTATTTTTAAATACTGACAAATCGTTAAAACTCCATTTTTGAGGTGTAATTATCATAATATTTTTAAATGCCCTATGCTCATAACATAGGGCTATTTGTTTTTTAGTTTGTTAATTGTTTAATATTTGATTGAGGTATTGAGATTGCTATTTTGGATTTTTTAGCAATTTCAGAAATATGCCTCAATACTTCTGAACCAATCATATCAGAGTGTAGTAGATCAATAGCTTGTTCTTGCAGGTTCTCTAATACTTTTAACTCCTCACCTTTTGAAGTTTTATAAAAGGCTTTTTTGGTTTCCTCATGACATTTACTTTCTACAAATTTGTAGAAATCAGTAGTAAGATTATATTTTTCTTTATTATCCCAATCCCAACTAGGTATTCTGTCATTACCAGAATAAGAGGTTGTTTCCCAATCTCTATTTGAAGCCCAGTCTTTTAGTTTGGTTTCTAATTTTTGAGAAACCTCTCTCAATTTTGACCTTTTAGCATTTAGTAATTTATCAATACTTTCAAAAAAAGTATTAAAGTCTTTCTCTGCACTTTCAACAGCTTTTAGGTCTTTTTCTATTTGAAGTGTTTTTGTGAAGCTACCAAAGTTTTTTTCTGCTTTCTCCCTAATTTCTGCAAGGTGCATACTCTCAATAGCTTTTATTTTAGTATTATATTTTGTATTAAGTTTATTTTCCCAATACTCTTTATTGTCTTTGCTTATTTGTTTTGTACTCATTTTTATTGCTCCTGTTTATTGTTAATTATTGAGTGCCCTCAATGGCTATCTTCCAGAGAGCACTCTGATTGTTTTTATTCTGTATGATAAAAAACAAACAAAAATTTTGTAAGTGGCTTTTTTATTTGACTGAAAAAGAATTAAAAGTCAAGCAGGATAAATTTAAGTACATTCCTATTGTTGTACACCACCTAATATATTTACCTATCTCTACTTATAGCAACGTGTGGGCAAATTCTATTAATAAAAGTTAGTAAATGCCAAACTACAATGTCATAAGGTTTTTCATTAGTTTTACAAAAATCAAATGATATGTCTTGACCTGCATAAGTTTTATCAAATGGTGTTTTTGCTTCTCGGTTTAAATAAAAGTCTTCATGTCCATTATCCCCGATACCATTAAATTTAATAATATCATCTGTACTTTCATCTTTTATTAAATGACCAACAACAGTTTTAAGATAATCAAACTCCTCTTTGATCTGTTGCCATTCTGTATTTGTAAAGTCATTATATTTATGCCAGTAATTAGTATAACCCATTTTATTTTGCTCCTTGTTTATTTGTTAATTTATACATATCCCATGAAAATATGATATTATAAAATAGATGTCAAATAAAAAATTATAATAAAAAAGCTAATAAAACTGCGACTATTAGAAAAGGTATAGGATAAAAAACTAAAATTCTTATAATAAATGCAATAAATCTGTCCATAGCAACAGAGATATACGTTAAAAAAATTAATACAAGATTAAATTAAACTTTTATTTTTCTAATTGATTGAATTACTGCTGTTGGAATTATTGTAGTATTTCCAATATTGTCAAATGTTGGTTTATCTTTTGTCTCTATATAATCTGTAAATAATCTTGTAATACCTTTTGATTGTGAAAGTAAATAACCTTTTGAAACACATGTTGGTAATTTTTCTTTACTTAAACTTTTAGTATCTGACCAACCTGCATCTCCCTCAATATCCAACCATTTAATCTCAACAAAGGGGTAATCTAAAATATTGTTGCCTAAATTTTTAAAATTAAAATTTAAAATTTTAGATCCTTTTCTTATTTTTTTATTTTTCATTTAGCTCCATATAGATAGTCTATTATTCATTTTATTCCATATAGATAGTCTACTATTCATTTTATCCCATATAGATAGTCTACTATTCATTTTTATCCTCAATTAAAATTGAAACAATACCAATGGATGAATTTAAATGACTGTTATGAACTTCATTAAACACTGTCATAAAATTACCTTCATTCATTAATTTCTTCTGGCGTAACGTCAATGATATTTTTGGCTTCTCCAATTTTTTCTTCAAGTTCGGAAAGCCTACTTTCAAGTTGTTCACGACTCATTCCCTCCAATCCAACATGGGTTACTTCTTTCTTATCTATAAAAAATCCTGCCATCTGGCCACTACGGTATTCTGCATTTATAGCATGACCAAACTGTTTCTTGTCTTCTGCTTTTTTACTTAAACGTTCAAAATTTTTATACTTTCTTAATTTATCCCCTTCATGTTTTTTTAGTTCCTGGCTATATTTCATTTCCATATAACGCACAACATGAGGATTTTTATTTGGATCAGTAAGTCTGCTGGCAATCTCGGTGGGTCCCTGAGGTTTATCAGATGTATACCCAGCTCTTTTAGCGGCTTCTACTTTTGATATCTCACCCCAATTACCAACA
>Ga0208767_1003975_pt1 | contig 10539 bp, 2 predicted proteins | sample VirMetDEL_Mar_21_FD_184514 | JGI IMG/M metagenome (GOLD analysis project Ga0208767, IMG submission 184514) | Aqueous microbial communities from the Delaware River and Bay under freshwater to marine salinity gradient to study organic matter... | ecosystem: Environmental > Aquatic > Marine >... | reverse complement strand
CAACAACAACTACATGACAGCGGACGACTACAGCGCGTACCTGCGCGCCCTAGAGATGGGTCGTGACGACCAATACTTTGAGGGCATGGGCACGAGCTTTAGTCGCGCACTGGGTCTGGCTTAGGAGACCAACAAGTGAGTATTGGAACTGCGATTGTAAACGCTGCCAAGGGGGTGGGTAACTGGATACTCAACAACCCCACAGATGCTGCTACCGTAGCCGGTACGGCAGCGGGAATTGGTTTCATGGGCTACGGCGCGTGGCAGGCTGGCAAGAAAGCCGAAGAGCAGCAAGAACTGGCCGAACAGGCGCTCGACATGCAAAACAGCATGCTATCGCAGCAGACTGGCAACCTTGCATTCCAGCAAGATTTGCTTGGCAGAGAGATCAACAACCTGCAAGAGCAGCGAGAATATCTCCGCTCAGAGGACGCGCTGAACCGGAAGCTCGCAGAGCGAGAACGGCAGGAAGCCTTCAATCTTTATTACCAAAACAACAAGAACCTACAGCAAGAGCGCAACTACTTCATCCAGCGCCAAGAGTTCCTCGACAAGCAGGCTGCTGCCGACCGTGCGCAGCAGCTTGAGTTTATGTTGGCCAACCAGCAGATCGCCGCGCAGGAGCGCGAGTTTGCACTGCAAGAGCTGTATCGCGCCCAGCAGATCGCACAAGGCGAGCGCGACGAAGAGCTGCGTCAGTTCTACGACAACCAGTACCGCGCCGCAGCTGAACGCCAGTACGCCATCGACCAGTACGAGCGTGCGCAGGGCATCGCTGCTGATGAGCGCTCGCAGGAAGAGCGCATCCGCAACAACCTCGACAGCCAGCTGACCAGCTTCCAAGACGAGCTGCGTCGCGTTCAAGAGAGCTTGGGCGACATCCGCCGTCTCGACCCGCTGACCCAAGAGTACATCGACAGCCAAGTCGGTCGTTACCGTGACACGGCCCGAGACAGCTACAACGAGGTCATCGAGCAGATGGCCAGCCTCAACGAAGCTGACCTCCGCCGTCGCGGCATCGCAGCAACCGATCCGGGCGACACCCGCAGCCGCATGGCCCAGCGCTTGGCCGACGACCTTGCCGCCACCCAGATGCAAGCCGAGCAGCAAGCGTTGGCCTACATCTCTGGCGAGCGTGGCCTCCTGTTCGACGACATCCAGCAGGACATCGCGACCCGCAACGCCATCATGGGCGAGACAGCCAACGTCGGTTTGGCAGGCTTCGACCAGCGCCGTGGCCTGATGGGCGCCCTGCCCACCGCAAACGTAGCGGCGCCAGTTCCGATTGGGTCCAGCGTCCTACAGCAGCGCTTCAGTTCAGCTAACGTAGCACCGCCAGTGGCCATCAACTCTGCGCAGTTCAGCGGCACGTTGCCTAGCTCCGTTGGCCAACAGCTCAACATCCCAAGTGCCGTACCGGGCAACTTCAATCCACCGAGCGCTCTGATTGGATCGTCTCCGTCAAATAATCTCGCTTCGTATTTGATGGACAGCGTACAATCGGGCTACGGGAACATGGCCGCAAACTATGCAAATCAGCAACAGAACTTTGGTCAGATGGCCAGCCAAAGCCTTGCTGATCTGGGCAGTATTTTTGAGAACTACTTGGCGGACCAGGAAGGCCGGGAAGTTGGAGATTAACCCTAATGTTCTACGCACTTAGTTCTGTCGGCGCATTTACACAGGGCGCCCAAAAGCGACGCAGAGAGATCCGAAGCGAGCGCGCAGCCATCCGTGAGGAGTTCGAGCGCTGGAGGAAGAATAACCCTTACGCCACGGCTGCTGAATTTCACGCAAAGGTAAAGCAACTCGGGTCCACGACGCCCGGTGGCGGCGTAGCCTTGCCTGACCACTACGCCATCCAGCAGATGGCCGCCGAAAACCAGCGTCAGAAGCAGATGATCGAGGAAGAGCGCGAGCGCGAGCAGCGCCTCCGCTCACTCCAGCTGCAAGAAGCCACCTCGGGCCTCATGAGGAAAAACGCCATTACAGGGGAAGAAAGCGTCATCGACTTGCTGACACCCTTTGGCCTTCCCGTAAACGAGACCACCACCGCACAAGCCGAAAACATACTTCGCGGCAAGAGAGCAGAGCTGGCAGAAAAGTCAGCTAAGGAAGCACAACGCCAGCGCCAGATGATTATCGAGGGCGCCCTCCGTCTGACGGGCGGTGTCTACGACAACATGACGTGGTCACAAAAAGTCGACCAAATGGCCAAGATGTATCAGTTCGAAGCACCAAACGACATTGGCCAAGGGCCAGACGGCATCAACGTGAACCAGCAGGCCAACATGCAGCGCTCGCCACAGCCTGATGTGATACGCGCACCAACGGTTCAGAGCACGCCGACACCTCCGATGTCCAGTGAAGGCATGGCCATCATTGAATACCAGCTTTCAAGCCTCCCGAGCCTGATGGGCAACACGCCGATACTTCCTCAGACTGTAGAAGCCGCAATCAATGCTGTCCGAGACAACGTCCTGAGAGGCGGATACCGCAGCGAAGACGAGTTCGAAGCAGCTTTGGCTGCCAACGAACAAATCAAGCAGCTGAGAGAGCAGGCGAAGGACAACCAGTTCAACGGCCAGCTCGACGCCCCACGAGATGTCGGCGAACTACACGGCTTCATGAAGCGGCAAAACGTACCTCTCGAAACCTTCCTAAGCACCGCAGCCAACCTCGACGGCAGCCTTGGCAACCTTTACATCCCAGCAGGCCGAGAGCCAGAACTGGCCGACCTGTTGCTGGGCATGCTCAGCGTAGGCCCAGACGGACAGCCAAGCTGGAACAAGAAGTACAAAGACTACAACAGCACCGAGCTACAAAACGCCGTCACCGAAGAGCTTGAGCGTTATGGCTTCCTGACCAAAGACAAGATCAGAGCCAACCGCCAGATGGCCATGACCATGGGCGCAGACGTCGATACCTTCGAAGAAGTCACCAAGATGTTCGACGACAACATGCTGGTCTCTGAGGACGGAATGACGGCTGAAGAGGCCATTATGGATGGCCGTGACATGGCCGAGCGTGAAAGCCGCCAGAAAGAAAACATCCAGCTGCTGCAATACTACAAGGCCGTAGCAATGAACGGCAGCAGCGTGGACCGCTACTCGCTCAACATGTTTGACCCCTCTGACATCTTGCCGCCAGAAGAGCAGCAGCGTTACGCAGCAGAAATCGAAGCCTACTTCGATAACCGCATCGCCCAACTCCAAGGACTGGACTTAAAAAAGGGCACCATGTCCACCGACGACCAGAACAACGAGAGCAAGGAAACAGCTCGCGCCACCAGCATCACCGATAGCATCACAGCGGTGAACGCAGCCCCAGTAAAAAAGGCAGGAGCTGAAGCCCTGCTAGAAATGGGCGGCTACGGCTTCGACCTTGAACCGGGCAACCTCGTCCGACGAGAAGACGGTGAGATTGTTTTTGGCAACCCGTTCCAGCCAACGCTGCTCGAAGAACAGCTTCGCAGCGACAACGCTCCGATCATCGCCTCCGCCATCAAAGCCGCACTGCTGACCTACCTCAGCTATGACGCGCCAATGCCAGACGCGACAGGCATCGGGGTAGTCACCTCAAGTGCTAACCGTGCCATGACCAACTGGAGAACACGTACTGAGGCAGCAAAGGATGCGGCGGAGCAGTACATGATTGCCAACGGCATAGACAGCGAGACCGCAAAAACTCTAGCCCAGAATAACGCCCACCTGCACAGCCAGATCTTTATTCGCAACAGCGCACCGCTGAGCGACCAAGAAGCTAAAGACCTGCTGACCTTGCTGGACGCACAAGAGGCCAAACCAGACTACGAAGTCATCATTGCCAAGTAGGACGACAACAAAAAACTGACGTCGATAATGGCGGGACACATGGAGATTTTCTGATGTTCCGCAAGACCGGCCCTATTGGTGCGTCCGCACCTACCGCAAACACCGCCTACGACAACATCCAAGGTCAGAACATTATGACTGACCCGCGCGTCATCTCAGACGTGCGTAGGGATTTCGAAGATCGCGGCATCTTCATCGAAGACGACGATGAGCTGATGCGGAAGTGGTACGACGATCAGACGTACACCAACCTCAACGCCACCGTTGGCCCCTTCAACGCCTACCAGCGAGCTGAAGCCGCCACACCAGAAAGTCGCGCTCGCCAAGCCCGTCTGCGTGATGCCTACCAGAAGCTGCCACTGTTCTACCAAGGCGGCGGTGTAGGTGCTGGCACCGCAGTCCCCTCCATGGCCAAGGCAATCGCGCTTGACCCGCTCAACCTTGTGGGCGGGTTCATTGGCCTTGGCGGCAAAGCCGTAGCAAAGTCTGCCATTCTTGCCACCAAAGCTGGCAAAAACCCTGCACTGGCGGCGGCCAAGACAGCAGCAAGCCGCTCGGCAATGTACGAAGGCGCACTAGGCGGCGCGTTTGGCGGCATTTATTCTGTTGGCCAACAGAACCTCGACATCAAGCTGGGCCTGCAAGACCAGTTCAGTGTTGGCCGTTTGGCTGGCGACATTGCCCTTGAAGGTGCGTTCTCTGCCGGTGTCGGCGGAGCGATTGGCGCCGCAGGTGGCGCAATATTTCAAGGGGGCGGTGCCCGCCGTGCCGCTTTAGCCGAGCTTGAAGCTGAAGGTGCAGTACGCGCAACCTACAGCGGGGACGAGACCCAATACATCCAAGACACCCGCGCCTTAGCTGACGAAGCCGAGCAGGCAGGCGACGAAGATCTTGCTGACGCGCTCAACGCCGAAGCAGACGCGGAAGAAGCGAAGGTCCGCAAGACCAAGAAAGCACAAGCCGAAGTCGAAGCTCCAACCGAAGACGCGCCTGCCCCCGAAGCCCCAGTCGTTGAAGAACCAGAGCCGGTCAAGCGTGAGGGAACACTTACCGCAGCTGGCCAAAAGCTCGCAGAGAAAGAAGGCGTCGACGTCAGTTTCGATCCTGAGACGGGCGCATTTGCTGACGAGCGCGTTGAAGCCTATGTGCAGGCCCGAGCCGCAGAAAAAGACGCACCTGTCAGCAACCGCCTGACACAGCAGGACATGCGCAACATCCTCAATGTGGGTGCTACACCAGAAGCAAAGGCTGCTCGCAAACTGGCCCGTGACACCAAGGCCGTGGAAGATAGCGGTCGCCCCGTCACACCGGAAGAAAAGCAAGCCAACATCGAGAAGATTGCTGAGGAGCAGGAACTCGATCAAGAGACGTTGGCCAAAGAAGCCGCTATTGCTGAACAAGAAATCGTCCAGTCGACTATTGACCCACGCGCAGAGACTTTTACGAACTTCACCAAGACCCAGCGCAAGCGCTACGACGAGCGCGTGCCCGAGCTGCAAAAACAGTTCATGGAAGCAGACCCACAACTAGATGAGGCAACCGCGCTTGGTCGCGCTCGTGGTCAAGCCATCGACGAGATCTCCCGTGGCAAGACCGTCTCAGGCCGCACCGGCAAGCGCGAGACAACCACCGGCAAAGCCACCGACGCGATGCGCACGGCAGAGAACGCTGGCCGCTCGCAAGTCATCTCGGTCGATCCAGAGACAGGCCGGACGACCATGGTCCCCGCTGGCCTCCAGAAAATCTTTAAGGGCATCGTCCTACCCACCCGTGGCAGCATCGCCCGCCAAGAAGCAATCGCCATGGCGGAGAAGACCAGCGACCTCGTGGCCTTCAAAGCCAAGTCTGGCCAGAAAGCCATCACTGGCAAAGGCACAGTCGAGATGGTCAGCCGAGGCTCATCCGTCGTCTACGACCCAGAAAGCAAGAAGTTCTTTGCCGGGGCCACCGAAGACGAAGCGATGTCTGCCGTCCGCAAGTTCTACGAAAACGACGAGCTTGGATACGCAGCTAAGCGCGCAGACGACGACGCTGCTGTAGCCGAATTCATCGACAAGAATGGCGCCACACAGCTCGACATTGGCCAAACGTCTAAGGCGCTCCAAGAGCAAGGCATGGGCGCAGCCAAGGCCGTCGCTCCTGTGCGCGAAGGCCTGGTCCTGACAATCAAGTGGAAGAGCAGCGCTGGCGATGGCCCCAAGCCACTCATCCGCCAGATCCGTCCAAACCAGATCAGCGCGGGCAAGTCCATGCACGACCTGATCTCTGGCCACACAGCACGGTCGAAGGCCCACCACAAGAACCCAGAGAATTGGGAAATCTTCTATGCACCTCTATTTGACGACGTCTTCCCAGACCAGTCCCGCAGCATCACCAACTTCGAGAAGCTCCTAGAAGGCAGGGAACCCGTCAAACTTAGCTCAGCCGCTGCACCAGCAGTAGTCGACGGCGACGCCTCCCGCTTTGGCGCACCAGCATTTGACGCAATCGCAGACGACAGCCTGCCTGTCCCCGATACAGAAGCAGAAGAGGCAATGTTCGAGGCGTTCCGTCAGCAGGGCCGCCAGATGGACACTTACCGCAACCTGCTAACCCGAGAAAACGAGATCCTGTCTGCTGCCACCAGCCAACTGGGCGGTGACATGGCGTCATTCCTTGAGGCATCCCGCACGTTCTTCAGCTACTATGACCGCGTCCTGCCAGCTGGCGTGAAGTTCCCAACCAGCACGCGCGTTGCCGCTCGCGAAGCCATCGAAAGCATGGCGAACCGCTACCCCAAAAGCACCATCGAGATGATGATGCGCATCTTGGACGGCAGCCGAGCTGAAGGAGCGCCAGTCCTGCGCTTCGTAGACCAAGACGCACCAGAAGCTGGTGGCGTTTTCTACAACCCATTAGACCCAGTAGGTGACGGATCGTCCTTCGATCCCGCAGGCGTCGTAACGCGCACCACAGACACGGGCGAGGTCATCACTGAAGCGGCTGGGGTCATCGAGATCAACCCAAAGTCCGAGCTGCATCCAGCCCACATCCTTCTGCACGAACTGGCCCACTGGTCCATGTCCTATGTGATGACGCCACGCATGAAGCTGGCGTTCATCGAGGAACTGGCCACCTTCACTAAGCCAAACGGCAAGATCGACATGAAGGCCTTGGGCTTGAAGGGTGAGTACGACGCTGGGGCTAACATCAAAGAGATCATGGCCAACCTCTTTACGAAGTGGGCCAGCGACAAGCGCTTCCGGGCTGCATTCAAGCAGCAAAAGAAGACGTTCTTCACCAAGATCAGCGAAGTCTTCAAGAAGGCCTTCAAGTTCTTCATGTCTGGCGGCGTGCCAGAAGAGTTCGATCCGATCTTCGCCAACCTTATGGCTGACACAGACGCTCGCTTGTTCCGCATCGACGACTTCGACAACATGCCCGAAGACGCGACAGCCCAAGCCACCATGCGCCGCAACGCGCAAACAACCGATGTACGCCGTACAGTCCGAAACGCACTGAGCCGAGACAACTACGCGAACGCTGTCGAGCAAACGCTAAGCCTGCTCCATGGCCTCAGCAACAGCAAGCTGCACAACGAGTTCATTGGCAAGATCACGGGCCAAGGCGCATACGGCAACAACACTGGGGTCTTTGGCCCTACCGCAAAGTTCGTTGGCGAAATGCGAGACGCGCTTCGCGATTTGCATCGCATTGCTGACGACGTGGACGGCCTGTCCGACCAAGACCTCGAAGATCTTGGTGTCCTCCGAGACAGCAGCGAAGCAGGATTTAGTGTTACAGGCGGCTACAACTTTGATGGCGCCAAGACGCGCGAGCTGGCTAACCTGTACGAAGAAACCGTCAGCCCACTGCTTGAGCGCATCCAAAACGAAATGGATGTTCAGTTCCAAATGTTTGCCTTGGGCCAGCATCCTCGGCTGCGCATCAACAATAGGAAGTCAGCCGAAGTGCTGAAGACTGGGCCGCAGCCAAAGAACATTGCCGCCCGCAAGCAGCAGCAGGCAGAGCAAGCAGCCCAGCGCGCCTTTGAAAAGGCCGAGCCACTAACGGACGAAGAGAAAGCCAACCAACTGGCGTCCGCCGATCTGTTGGCCAAAGCTACCAAAGAAGAGCTGGCTCAAGGCATGAACTCTTTTGCCTTGAACACTGCGCCAAACCGTGCAGCCGCTCAGCGCATCAAGCGTCAACTGGATGCTGGCACTGGCAACAAGACCATCGAGGACCAGCGCACCAACGAGCTGCTTGAGGTCGAGGCCAAGTACAACGACCTCAGCATCGACGGCGTGGCACAAAACGCTCGGCCACAGGTCAAGATGCTGCAAGAGGAAATGAGCGCCCGCACGCCAATCGGCACAGCCAACACGCGCGAGCTGTTCCTCCGCCTGCTCAACATGCTGGATCTTCTTGAGCCGAACGGCACCGTTAAAGACGGGCAGCTTGGCCCACTGGTTGGCAAGGCCTCCCAAGACGACGGCATTGCAATGGGGTCCGACACACCCAACTTCAAACGCCTGCGCGGTGAGCTGCGTAAGATTGGTCAAGGTCTCGACAATGGCACGGACGTCATTCCAGACGTGATCGTTAAGGTCATCCGCGCCAGTGGCGACGTTGGCGCTGACACCATTGATGGCCGGCCAGCTGACCAGTTCATGGCCATGGTGGTCAACGAGCTGCTGACTGGACGCGCCACCCCAGACGACATCTTCCCGACCAGCCCGGACAGAGGCGCGCTGATCGACGCTGCTAACCGCTACGTCGACCGTGTTGGCTACGTGGTCAACGGCCTTATCTCCAATGATGGCCTGCGCAAAAAATATCCCGGCCTCATGGAGTACGGGCACATGATGACGCGAGACGTAAACAAGCGCCCCGTCACTACTGTCACCAGCATGGGCGGCGCATCAGCACCACAGGTCGCAGCCGACGCCTTCGACGAAGCGATGACACACGGCACCCTCGCCCTTCGCACCAACATGGTTCGGTTCACACGAGGCGCGTTCAACCTTTTAAACGACATGCCGCAAGCACTGTTCGTCCCTGTGCGCCGGGGCCAAAAGGTAGACAACCGTGGTCGCCCTCAGACCAACGGCATGTTTGGCATGGCCACCTACGTTTCTCCTGATCCTATTGGCGCACTGCGCACCAAGGCACCTGACGTACAGCCAAACGATGGCCAAGAGCTTCTAGCCCAAAGTCTGCTGGATCTGATCGCTGACGTCGACGCGCAGATCATGGAGAACAAGACAGCGCGCATCTCGCTGGACGGCGCCGAGGCAGCCGAGGCCACTCGGGATCTCAGCCAGCTTCTACGAGACAGGGAAGCGCTGCTTGAGCGTCTTGACCAGACAGGCCGCAGCTTTGATGACGTGGCCCCTGTCGTCACCAACGCAAAGTATATCGCCGACTTATCCGTGCAGAGCGAGTACCAGCGGGTTAGCCCGCTCACCCAGACCATGGCTGAGGCTGCATTCGGAGACAACAAGTCCCAAGCTGCTGGCTGGGTTGGCACGTTCCCTGACCAGTTTGATGGCGAAGATCTCTACGTCGCAACCAAGAGCGCACTCATTTCTCAAGGACTGAGCGAGAAAGAAGCAGTCACCAAGATCAAGACGTCGCTCCGCAAGGCGGGCTTCCAAGGCGTCTTGGGCAACATCGACGATAACGGCGTGAACCGCCCCATCCTCGCACTGTTCGATGGCGACAGCGTCCGCAGCCTCCAGTCGCCTGACATGAAGATCGACGTGCCTGACGACAGCGTGCCAGACCGAGGCATCGGTACAGAGTTCTTTGAGCTTTTGGCCTCAGAGAAAACCCTGCCACCGTCCATGGAGGCGGCGCTCCAAGATCACCTGATCTTTGGCCGCAATGTTTCTGCGCCACTGGCGTCTGCTGCATCGGCTATGGCCACGGGCAGTCGCAAGACAGGCAACATTCTCAAGCGAGGATGGGACGCCACCATGCGCGGCGCCTCCGGTCGGTTTAAACAAGCTGGCATGAACTTCCTCGAAGAACGCTTCGACCTGTTCAGTACGGACCACACGCGCGTCTTGGGTAAAAACCTGATGCCGATCATTGATCGCATGAACCAGCTGCCCGGAATGCCGAAGAGCTTGCTCGGCAAGGTCGGCAACTACATGACGACAGCCGCTCAAGGCAACCCGAACTACGGCCTCTTCAAAGAGCCAAAGCCCATGCAAGCCATCCGCGCAGCATTGATCGACCCACGTAAAGCAGCCAGCTTGTCGCCAGAGCAGCAACAGCTTTACGTCGACATCCGCACCCTGTTCCAGCAACAGCTCAAAGCAATGCGGGCCGCAGGTATACAGGTGGGAAATCTAGGCTCCGATTATTACCCACAAGTCTGGAACCCGCAGATCATTCAGCGTGACCCTGACGGCTTTAAAGGCTTGATGAAAGCCTACTACCAGCAAGAGCAGCCACGCGCCACGATGGCTGAGGCTGGAGATTTTGCGGACAAGATCTTCAATAACATCACGTCCAATGAAACGGGCGTCATTGACTTCGATGCTGACAACGCAGCAGCGATGGTGGACAGCGTCACATTCGGTCGGCTTTTACGCTTCCAGTCAGCGGCACCACAGCTGCTAGACAGCGCCGAAAAGTACATGGAGCAAAGCCTGCTGGCCACAATGGTCCGATACTTTGACCAGACCGAGCGTGCAATCCAGCAAGCCAACAAACT
>Ga0208767_1003974_pt1 | contig 10540 bp, 8 predicted proteins | sample VirMetDEL_Mar_21_FD_184514 | JGI IMG/M metagenome (GOLD analysis project Ga0208767, IMG submission 184514) | Aqueous microbial communities from the Delaware River and Bay under freshwater to marine salinity gradient to study organic matter... | ecosystem: Environmental > Aquatic > Marine >... | reverse complement strand
GAACCACCATTTTCTAGTGTAGAATTAAATAAAGTATTGTTCCAGTCTGTATTTATACAAACACCGGATACATTTGTTGAACCAGTACTACATTCATCATGAAATAAATACTGATAAGTTTCTAAAGTATTACCTTGATGTCCTATTAAAACATCATGCCTGTTAATATCGAGTTCACCATATCTATATTCAAAAGAACTATTATGCCAAAGAATAACTTCAAAACTATTGCTTGATGTTCTATTATATTCTTTTTTATCATACCATCCAAATACTGTTTTATCGTTAAAAGCTTTAGCTTTCATTGTACCACTTATTAAATCTGTCCAGAACGGATACATTGTATAAGTAGCGTAGGGTAATGGGTCAGGTGTATAATCGTTACAAGTTGTACCATTACTTAAAAAATGTAAACAACCATTAGTAGCCATTCTAGCTGAGTTAAAAGTTTCACCATAGAAACTAAAATTAAAACCAATAGAAAACATAGCAGAGGTTTGGTCATCTCCACTACTAAGATTAGTTACTGAGGATTCGTTGCGTAAGTCTACTAAAGACTGATTAGATTCGTATATAAAATTAGAATAACAATAGCTACTAAGTAATAAAGTACATGTTATTAATAACTTTTTCACTAGCCATTTTTAGAATGAAATTCTTTTTTACAAGTTCTACTAGATTTTTTTATACCTTTACCATTTCTAGTTTTTGTACAAGTTTTTACAAAAGCTTTTAAGTCTGCTTTATATGTTGGTCTTTCTATTACATTAGTGGTCCAAGCAACTGTAGCTTCTTCACCTATCTTACCCATATAAGGACAAGGAGTACCTGCCATACGCATAGCACCAAAGACTCGTTCATCTTGACAGAGTATTGCAACTGATGCAACTTTCATACCAGTATCATATAAATATTTAGATAACTTTAATCTTTCACAGTTCTCATCTTTTACTGTAGAGCCTGTAGAAAAACCAAATAGTTGCCCTTGAAAAGCTCCAGACCTGCCAACAGTACAAAGGTCTTGAGAGTAAGCCATTATACTTGGAGCTATTGCAGATGCTGGAGGCGATTCTACTTCCTGACGAACAGTTTGCGTAGAGGTTGAATTATTGTTGTTAGTATTTGTTGAGTTATTAGTATTAGTATTGCTGTTGGAATTAGCAGTAGTAACATTAGAAGTACTATTACTGGTACTATTATTAGTGTTACTAGAAATATTATTATTTGTATTGCTGTTAGTATTTGTATTAGTAGTTGTTTGAGCCACTGTAGAATTAACCGTGGAGTTAGCTGTCGAAGTAGTTGTATTAACATTAGTATTACTGTTAGTATTGTTATTAGTATTAGTACTTGTATTAGTATTGGTATTAGTATTTGTGTTGGTATTAGTATTAGTATTTATATTAGTATTATTATTTGTATTTGTATTAGTTGTTGTTGTCGTATTTGTCGTACCTAAACTATTCTGTTCACAATACTGTGTACCTGCTGTACAATCTCCTGTTTGCGTAGCGTTTAAACTGCCCACCAAGAATAAACTTAACCCTATAATTACACCCTTTTTCATTTTAACCTCTTATTATTTTTCTCTTTGTACACCCTTCATTTTTTCATATGACCTTAAGCCTCCGAGTCCTAGCATTCCCATAAGAATTGTAGACAACTGTGAAAATTCAAAAGTTGGCATAGGAGTTTCTACTCCTGCTAGTACTAAGATAAAAGATAATATTGGTGAAAGTATGAAATGATAAGCAAGAGCAACACCACAAGTCCACCCAACAAAAGGTCTCCATCCTGCAACAAACATACTTTGATGAGCTGCTTCTTGTTTGTTTAATTCTATTTGTGCTAGGTTAGCTGAATGAAAAGCTGTCTTAAGCTCATGCTGTAATTTAGCCTTCAAATCTTTATCAGCTACAAATTTGTTAAGTACTGTACCTGCTACACCTACTATTGATTCTGCTATTGCCATAATTATTTCTCCGGTTCAAAGTGTAAACTTTTTGTTAATATATTTTCTAATGAATCTACTATAAATTCTGGAGCATCATCTTCTTCCAGTAAATCATTATCTAAGCCTAGCATATAAAGCTCCATTAAGTCTTCATATACAGTTCTAAATTCTTCACGTTGAATCCAAGGTGAGTTGTTTTTAGTACGACAACGACAGTCTATTCTATAAGCTCTATCTAAATCTTTTTCTCTATATAATATCATTAGTAACTCCAGACACGAGGCGAAGCTCTTGTTTCATCCATGTCAAGATGAATAAATCTAGAACCAACATCACCTTTTTGTGCTACACCTATTCTTTGTACTCCGTGTTTTAAAGCTACTTCAATAACTTTAAAAGCTTGTTCTCTGTGGACAAGTATATCTACTGCTTTACCAGAAGCATGTGCTCCCGGTCTAGACTTCTTAGCTTCTATAGGATGTTCTGGAGAACGATAAGCACTTGTAACAACAAAACCAAAAGCACACTCTTCTCTAATAGCTTCTAAGACTTTCATAAAGTCATCATCCATATTACATTCGCCAGTGTGTCGGCATTTTAATTCGTCTTCGGTAAAGTATTTATACATTGTATTTCTTTTTAAAATCTAATTTGTCAGCCTTACCACCATCTTGATAAGTTTTTCTAGTTTTTAATTTGTTTAGTAGTCCACCTCGGTTTAAAGGTTTTCTTTCTGCTTGACGAGTTTCTAAAGTAGCTAATACACCTTTTGAAGTTTCAGCATATGACTCACCAGTATAAGGATTAGTTCTATCTGCAGGATTTTCTTCTGTATCAGTGACATTATCTTCACCTTCTATTAAACCACCTGTAGATTTTTTAAGTTTTTCTTTTTCTGCTACTCTTTTAGCTCCTAATCTAATTAATTTATCACTAACATCACGAGAATATTCAGCAGCAAGTTGGATTATTTGTAATTCAATTTTTTTGTATGCTTCTTTATATTCTTCTTCTGAATCAAACTGTCCATTATCGTCAGCTCTTATTATATTTCTTTGCTTTGTTACTAACTCTTTTCTTTTTTTCTCATAGTCTAGTCTTAATAGATTTGATGTCGCTGTTCTGTTTTGAGGTCGTAATTTAATACCTAAACCATAAGCTAATGCTTCCCAATAACTATAGTTTGCTGTATATTGAGAAGTACCTTTACCAGTTTTTTCATATATGTCAGCTTTTTTTAATTTTTCAGTTGCATATGTATATGGAACTCCCGGAATATTAGGAGTGAATAATCTAAAAATATACTTTTCTACTCCACCTAGTCCATCATCTATAGGTTTTCCTGTAAAAGCTGATTTCTTAGTATATAAAGCACTAGCAACATCTACATATAATCCTCCGGGTTGAAAAGGAGTAGGTGCTAGAGGAAGTTTAAAACCACTATCTTCTCTTGTTTCAAATACATCTCCTCCCGGAATAAATCTACTGACATCTAAATATTGAGAGTCACCATCAGCAGAATTAAAAGGCAATTTTATCATTGCACTTGGTCCTAAATCAAATGCAGAACCTACTAAAGGTAGAAATTTTTTCTTTTTATCTTGATTGCTCATTAGAATTTGTTCTACTTCAGCATCTCCTGAACCAAGCTGCACTCCTATTTCATTTAATCCATATCCTACTGCAGCCCATTTAGCAAATTTATGAGGTCTTAGTATTGCAGCTTCTGTTAGTAAAGGTATAACTCTATAAGTATAACTTAAAAAAGGAGTTACTGATTTTCTCATTAAATTAATTGCTGGAGCATTTATATCATAATCTATAAACCACCTTCTAGCATCTATTGCAGCTTCAGTTACATTTTTACCTTTATCTAGCCTATCTAAAAAAACAGCCATACGAAATATTTGGTCTTCGTACTGATAAGCTTTTTCCATCTTGTCTAATGGTGTAGTTATTTTTTTAGTTCCCTTAAATAATTTTTTCCAAACATTTATAGATGAGTTAGTGATATTATCAATTTCATCTGAAGTAATATCTTTTAATTCTTTATTAATAACAGTAGATATTTCATTTAATTCTTTAGTAAATAAGTCAACATCAAAAATACCTTGAGTTTTAGCAAGTTGCAATACTTCAGAATTTTTGTTACTCATTTCTGCTATAGCTTGAGGTAAATATTTAATTTTAGTATCTGCAAAATCTAATAGTATAACATTAGATACTGTATTGTTTACATGAGTAGTAGGATTCCATGCAGTTTTAGCTTTTTTCCAAACTCTCATAGCTGTATCTATTTTTTTAAAAGCTTGTTGTATTCCTGTAGGAGAATCTTGATATTTAAATAATTTTACTAAATCATCATGTACTTCTGTTCTAACATACTTACCTGCTAATGGACCAAATTTAAATTTTTTAGTTCCTGCTATTTTATCTTTAGGCATTAATCGCCATTCCCTAGAAGCTGAAGCAGAAGACTCACTAAGTTTTTTAAAATCTTTTTTAGTTAAAGTAAAATTTTTATCATTAGAAATATCTATTAAAAATTTTCCATTAGAAATATCTTTAGCAAATAATCTACCTGTTTCGGCAATAGCAAAACTAGCATTTTCTATTTCTCCTAATTTAATTCTTTCTTCTTTAGTGTAGTCTAGTCTTATTGTTAATTTACCATCTTTTGATTCTTCTAAAATTTCATAGCCTTTTTCTTTAAATTTATTTTCATAGTCTTCTTTTGAAATTTTACTTTTTACATGTCCTCTAGGTCTTAACTCGTCTCCTATTAAAGTTACAACTCTAGTATTTGTTTTAAACTCATTAGTTTGTCCAGCTGTATTTTTTGATAGATAAGTTCTATGTAAATACTTATTAATGTTTTTCTTAACTGTAGATGCATCTATTAAGTTTAAATCAATCATATCCTGAGAATATTTAGTTATTAATCCTCTTGCTTCTTCTCCTAATTTTATTCCACTTTTTAATAGTTTTGAAATCTCAACTGAGTCTCCTATCATAAGATTATATAATAATTTATTTTGTTCAGGAGATAAATTTTCTTTAGCTTCGATAGCTACTTTATGAAATTTACCAGCTATCGTATTGTTTAATACTTGACTTTTTTTTCTAAGCTTTAAATAATCATCTGTTAAACCATAATCACTAATAAATAGTTTACCTAAAGCATCTCCTAATAATTCATCTTGACCTGTTATGCCTCGTGTAGGAAATTTACCAGCTGCCTGACTTATGTTTTTACCTGCTAGTATAGCCATAGCAGTTGCAGCAAATTTAAAAGTAGTAGGACTTTCTTCATCTATATAATTAAAAGTTGCTATACCTGCTGAACCACCAATAAAACTACTTCCGGCAGTTTTAAACACAGCATTATGAATAGGCTCACCTACATTTTCTTGATAAAATTTTAAAACTGGATTTTCAATTTTATTTTTATTTTTATTTAAATTTACTTCAACAGCTTTATTTATAATTTCATCTGTTTCTTTATTACTTGAAAATAAAAATTTAGATTCAGGAGTACTATCAATTTTAGTTTGTTTTTTAATTGGATTAATAATTCCATAAACAGCTTCTTTACCTCTTAATTTTTGTGTAAGATTAACTCCTGCTCCTATAGTCGGAGCTAACACTGTTCCACCAAAACCACCTAACAAAGCATTTTCAAGTCTACTTTGTTTTTCTCCTATTAAACCCGGAGCTTCTTCATCAACATAACTTGCAGCCCCTAGAGCAAGTCCAGAGCCTAAACCATATTTTCCTAATTGATAGATGCTTTTAGCTTTTTTATATGTGCCTATAATAGGAAGCCATCCAACGGCGTCAAAAGCAACAGCACTAGTTAAAAATACTCCCGTAGCTTTATTACCATATTCAGGATGAGCAAGTATAGCATTTAATTTTTTATTGTCTTTTTTTAATTTTTCTAAACTGTTTTCAAAACCAAATACACCTGAAAAATATTGTCGTATTCCTCGGAAAGAATCAGATGCTCCCATTTGACCGGCATAAGTTAAAGCTTCTGCTTCACTTAAACCATAAGAAGGATTTAAATTTTCTTGTATATACTTAGTTCTAGCAAGTTCAGCTTCTTTATTCATTCAGTATTAAACTTTTAAATTATTTGTAATTGTTTCAAAAAAATTATCAGAAGGAAGTTTTTTATTTTTTTCATTAGTAACAGTATTAATTTGTTCTGTTGCTATTTTATTAACTAAAGCATTACGAACATTACCTAGAAGTTTATTTCTTCCAAAAAATGATATACTAATATTATTAGGTATATTTAATTTTTCTTTTAATTTTGAATAATCATTATCGTCACTAGATAAATAATCATACAAACCTTTTAATTCTGGTGCACTTAAATTATTTACTAAAGAAGTTATTTCTTTAGAATTTATAACCTCTTGAAAGTTTTGAATAGTAGGAGTTTTGTTAAGACCAACATTTCTTACATCGAAAGAAAGAGCATCTTGATTTGTATTATTATTTTTAGTAGTATCCTCATCAATAGTAATAGTATCCTCATCACTAGTAATACTATCATTCTCTGGAACATTGTAAATTATATTTTTAAAATCTTCTACATTTACTATAAATTTTTTATCTTGATTATCCCAAAATACTTTAGCATTACTAGTTTTTCCAAATTTTGAATCTAATATTTGTAAATTATTTTGTATATTTAAAGGAATATATCTTTGATTATCAGGACTGTTAGTAATAGCATCTGTTATAAACATATTTACTCCTGACATATCTTTTAGTTGTTTAGAAGTAATTCCTAAATCAAGGTCATCTAGTATCATACCATCAGGTTTAGACTCTACAGTATCTATATCGTTTCTTAGCCCCGGATGTAATCCTTCTAATCTAAGTTTTTCTTGAGGTATCCATGATGCAGCATCCCATCCTTCTTCTTTTGCTCTAGCTAAATATTCTTCTTTTATATATACAACTCTGTCACCACTACTTTTATATGTTATTCCAAACATATTTTTTGGCTCTGCTATGCTGCCTTTATCTGTAGTATCAAATTTTGATTGTATTAAATTTTCATGGTTCTTTATTGCTATATTATTAAATGTATTTTGCTCATCTGCAGGTAATCTATATTTCCCGTTTTGAATAAGAATGTCTTTTACCTCATTTAAATTTCTAACTAAGGCTACTCCAGATATTAAGGTCTCTCCTGTTTTAGGGTCTTTATATTGTTTTAAAAGTTTTACTGTTTCACTATGATGAGTAGCGTCTACATTTTTTAAAAAATCTTGTAGTCCTTCTGCAGTAAGATGTAGTGGATTTGTAGGTTTAGTATCTGTACTTCCTTTTATAGGTTTTTGAATTATATTACCATCTTTTCCCATTCCAACAGCGTAAGTTGTAGTTGTATTTGTGCCATCTACATTATGAACAGTTTGGACACTTGTTTTTATGTCTGATGCTTTAGTACCTTCAGCAAAAGCATCACTAATTTCTAATTTAGTTTTACCTAATGCATCTTTAGTTATAAAATCTTCTTTAAATCTTTTTAAAATATCTACGTTTCCACCGCCTGTAGCTTTATAAGCATAATATGCTGAACTAACCTCTTTTAACTTTTCTTTATCAAACATAGAAATTTTCTTGTCTTCAGCTTTTTTATTTTTAGCTGAAATACTTTCATCTGTTTCACTGTTAAATATATTTTTAACAAATTTACTACCTAATCCTAAAATAGTACGGGGATTTTTTATTTTACTAAATTTTTCATAGTTAGCTTCATACTCAGCTAAAGTAGGTAAATTAGAACTTAATTTTCTATACTCATTAAATTGTACTAAAGATTGAGGTACTAATTTTTCTACTTCTGTACTAACCCATTCGTCAATTTCATCTATATTTTTAGTAGGATATAAAGTTTTAGCTTGACTTTTAAAATTAGTTTGTAGTTGCTGTCTTATATAATCTTCGTCTGTACCACCATCTTTTTTCCAATTATTATATGCTTTATTATCAGTTTCTGCAGTAGTTAAAAAATTTTTATAGTTTGCTTTAGCGTGTGCATTTTGAAATTCTAAATTATTTGCTCTTTGATTTATAAGATAGTTAACACCTCTAATACCAGTGTCAAGTAGCAATAGTTTTTTACTAAAGTCATCTTGTTTTTTAGCTTCTATTCTTTTTCTTTCTCTGGATTCAGCAAATGCTTTTTCTGCAAAATCAACACCACCGTCACCATACATTTCATCTGCCATAATCTTATCCTCTTTCTAATAAACTTCTAGGTTCTTCTTCTTCTTCTTGTTGCATAGGTTCTTCTATAGGCTCTGCTGTTCTAGCCATTAAACTTTCAGGAACTGGAGTGCTTTCTATTTGTTGCATGACATTTGTAGGCACAGCTCCTGCTGGTATATCTTTACTTTCACCTACTTTTGTTTCTATTGTTTCAGCTATGTTTTTAGCTTTTTCTTCTAAAACCGATACACTATCATCTTCTCCTTCCATTTCTTCTTCTATTTCAGGGTCACTAGATAATCTAAACTCTACTCCAGCTTTTTCACATAAAGCCATAAGTACATATACTAAAGGCTCTATTAACATCATCATTAAATCAGGATTCCATTTACCTTCTCTAAATCCAGAATAAGCTATCTGTAAAGCTACATCAGAAACAGGAACTCCTTGACCCATACCAACAACAAGATTAGTATAAACTTCTTCGTTAAGTAATTGCCCTACAGTATAATCTAAAGCTTCTTTAAAATTTACAAACTCTGGAGGTTGTTCAAAAGGTCTGCGTTGTTCTGGTGAACTAGTAAGTGATTGACCGGGAATTGGTCTACCTGCATTTGCTAATGCATCTACACCTTCTTGGTTGTATTCTTCTAGTGGTAATTGTTCTACCATGTTTTATCTCCTATGTAGTACTATCGTACATTGACTTTCCAAATTGTCCCATATAACTATTATAATTATCACTTGAATCTATAAAACTATTAATACTATTAGCATTAGCGTAATTACTAGCCATCCAAGCATTTCCTGTTTGTGATTGCATTAAGTTAACAGAATCAAATACAGTGTAGTTATTTGCTGTCATTTCCATTAAATTAGGTATGTTCATTTTATAATAAGTTGCTCCTTCTGGTTGTTCATAACCAAGTTCTTTCGCAACGCTTTCTGAAATAGCTGTTTGAGCACCTTGTACTATACCACCTTGTACAGCTCTGTTAATAGAATCAACTGCAAACTCTCCTGCATCAAACTTAGCAAATTTTTTTCTTAAAGTTCCATCAGGATTAAATGGATTAATATTACTAGCTTGAGTTTTAACCCAGTCAACAACTCCTTTAGTTTTTGAAGGATTAATACCTGTAAAATAATTTGCTTCTGAAGGCATACCCATAAAACTAAAAGCCTTATCTGTTTGTGTAGTAATTAACTCTTCAGGAATAAAAGTATTATAAGCAGGTAACTTAGTTGTTAAATTAATACTTGCATCTGTAGCTGCTTTCATAGTAATTTCGTCAAATCCTTTAGTAGGGTCAAGAGTTATTTTTGGAAATTCAAATTTATCTGGTGTTAAATTTTGACTAGTAACACGTTCCATTAAACTACCAGTTTTAGGTCCTATACCGCCTTCAGGAACTTTAAAACTTCCTGCTTCAGCTAATGATTTATCTATTGCTGTTTTATAATCCATTCCTTCACCTAAAGATTTAGATAAATCTTCTGGCATTGATATTTCACCAGATTTAGGTAAATTTATTTGAATATCTGGAGTTTTAACAAAACCTCTACCTTTTAAAAAATTACCAGTTCTGTCAACTGCACCTTTTATAGTACTAGTAACACTTGAATATACATTACTAACCATTGTACCAGCTTTATGTACTAAATTTAAACCATGACCTAAAGCTTTAGCACCCCAGTTAGCACTCTTCATTAAAGTTTGAGACCAACTTCCTATTGATTTAAGTGCTGCTCCTCCGAAGGAGGATAAAGCCCCGAAAGCGTAAGGCATTAGAAACATCATTCCTATTTGACCTATTACTCCAAACTTGTTAAAAAATTTAGTGATAGGTTTAAAAATTTTTGCAATAGGTTTGACAATCTTCTTAACAACTTTTTTAACTCCTTTCCATATTTTACTTAAAAATCCCATAATTTTTCTCCTTGTTTTTAACTATCGTAATCGCCAGAAAATATTCTTTCTACAGTACCTTGTATATTTGTAAAATTTGTAGCCCAGTTTCTAGCAATGTCTCCTTCTGTACCTGCTGCCTGAACCATAGCTTGTACTTTTCTAGTAGCTGTATTATCAGCAAATTTAAAATCGTAGTCAGCTTGGTCTCTTAATTCTTGCCATAAAAATGCTTGTGCTTGAGTAGACAACTGAAAAGCATTTGCAACATTTTGTTGATTGACTGCATTTTGTGCAGCTGTATTTGCTAAGTTAGCTTTTCTTCGCCAGTCAATATTAGAGTTAGCTACAGCTTGAGCATTTGCAGAGTTCCATTGTTCCCTATTAAAATCCATTTGCTCGTTAAACTGTGCTACTTGATTTATTATGGATGCGTTTGCTTT
>Ga0208767_1003973_pt1 | contig 10541 bp, 21 predicted proteins | sample VirMetDEL_Mar_21_FD_184514 | JGI IMG/M metagenome (GOLD analysis project Ga0208767, IMG submission 184514) | Aqueous microbial communities from the Delaware River and Bay under freshwater to marine salinity gradient to study organic matter... | ecosystem: Environmental > Aquatic > Marine >... | reverse complement strand
TTGTGAGAATCAATATTGGGAAACTCAGTTTACAACAGGCGAATACGACTTCAAAATGAAAAAGTTGGAATCTGGTCATTCTGAAATTCTCAAAGGACCGAATCATACAGTTGAAGTCGATTTGGAAGGTCGGAAACAATACTCCGATCGCATTCAAAAGGGTTTTATGTTGTTTGGAAAATATTACACCTCATTGTGGAGTTGAAAATGAAGATTCATATTTTAGAAGTGAAAGAGCATGAAAATGGCGACGCGACCATTTCATTTGATTGCGACAAAGAATCGCTGGAAGTTCTTGTGAGTCAAGGAATGTTGCGAATCTTAGAAAAGGAAATTGAAAGGATCGAAAACACTAAATAATATTGACACAATATGTCTTTGGAGATTGCTTATGCCAAAAGAAGATATTGATATCGACCCTGATAAACGTGAATGGGAATATGATAAAGATGGAACTCGAATCTATAAAGAGAGTGCTGGATATCCCACAAAAAGAGTGTGGATAGAGTTTTGCGAAAAGGGTATGTATCATAATAAAACGGATTATGGAATCAATAAAGCCTTTACAAAGAATCCAAAATAGTGTATAAATAATCTGTAACTAAAAAAGAGAAAAATAAATGATCAGATTTTCAGATTTATTCAAAGAAGAATGGTTTGACACGTTTGAAAGAATGGAATACATTCAGGAACAATATGACGTTCTTCTTGAAAAGCTCATCACCTTTGGTGGTAAAGCATATCCACAGTTTGGAAATGTTGTGATTATGGCTGGTGGTGCAGGTTCCGGTAAAGGATTCGTAAAAGATAAGCTAGTTGGGATTGAAGGCAAAGTTTTTGACGTTGATGAGTTGAAACGTCTTGCCGCAGCTGTTCCAGCCATACAAAAAAAGATACAATCTGAGTTAGGCGTTGATCTCAAAAATCTGGCAGCTAATCTAAAAGACCCAGAAAACGTGTCAAAACTACACGAAATCATTGGCGATTATTTGAGACTTGATGACAAAAAACTCTTTACCTTTTACACTTCAGTTCTTACATCAAATCCGGATCGTAAACCCAATATCATTTTTGATGTGACACTCAAGGATTTGCGCAAGCTTGAGAATGTAACTCGGCAAGTAAAAAACTTAGGATATCTTTCCGAAAACATTCATATTGTTTGGGTTGTAAACGATATTGAAGTCGCAAAAGCTCAAAACTTAGCTCGAAAACGAACAGTTCCAACTGAAATCTTGATAAACACTCATAGAGGAGCATCTCAAACAATGCTCGATATTATCAATATGGGTAAAACTTTGAAAAATTATATGGACGGAGATATTGTCTTTGCTTTCAATAAAGTAAAGGTCGATTCTGATGTCGATGTTTCAGGAAAAGGTGGAATGTACGTCAAAGACGCAAACTACTTTTATGTGAAAAGAAAGGGTGGAGAAGTCACTTCTCAAGAAAACCTTTCAAAAGATCTAAAAGCTAAAATCGCTTCTTATGTTCCTGCTGGAGTGTCTTGGACATAAAATAAATTATCTGAATCTGAAAAAAGAGCTTTACATCTGACCTCAGGAACCTTATATTATATTTATGAGGGAAGGCGCTCTGACCCTTCCGAAACCTGAAAGGTCTTATAAAATGACAGTTCTGACCGAAAAAGAAATCGTTGCCCTGAACTCTCTTCTTGAAAATGTTGAAAGAGAATTGGTTGCTCGGAACGGCAAAAAATACGGTGAAGTCTATCTTGATAACGCGATTCCGAGCGGTTGGTCCGGAAAGACTTGGTCCGGCGTTCTAGGCTCATTAGCGGCTAAAGGTTTTTATGTCGGCGGCGAGGATGGGTGTTTTGGCGACGTTCTTTTGGGAGAGTGATATATGAAAGTTGGCGATAAAATCGAGCTCAAGGGTAAGAGCAAGCATGGCAAAAATCGCATTCAGCGGTTCGGTAAGGAGTTTTGGGTCAGCGATATTCGTGAGAATATCCAAACTACCAAACACCAACATCTTGGCGGTCCTTTCGCTATGGTGTTCAGCCCAACAGGAGATCATCGATGGATTGCGATCAATAACGATCCTGATTTTGAAGTGGCTTTACCGTCAAAATAAATAAGATTGTAACGATGAAGGAAATCGAAAACTGTATGAGACTTCGGGGCAGTACCGAACACCTCCACCATAAGCATACTGATTACGTCTAACGTCAGTAAGTCTATGTAGAATCGCAATCTTGAGCTACAGTATGCTTATGATGGGGGTGAACAAGGATCGATCAGCAGATAATAGAGGACTGGAGTTACCGATTGGTCGCGTTACGACTATATAAACTAAATGCAAACGATAATGTTGCATATAAGGATTATGCTCTCGTAGCATAATTACTATGGGCGAGACAGGACGCCTGGAAACAGAAGAGTACTGCATAGCGGGACTCCCTGTCGTCTTATTTGAAACAAGGAGAATTATATGAAAAATCTACTCGCATCCACCGCAATCGCAACAATGATTGCAATTCCTTCTTTTGCTATTGCTCAAGAATCCGCAAAAGCGTTTTCCGCTTATGTTGAAGGTGATGTTTATCGCGCAATTGATGCTGAAACTACAACGGCTGATATTACTTTGAGCGTTTCTGCTTTCGGTATTTACGGTGAAGCAACGCCTTCTTTTAATCTAGACGATAGTGAAATGAGCGGCACCGATCTTGAGTTGGGATATGTGTACAACCTAAATCAAAACGTATCGTTTACTGTATATGGTCTTTCTACTATGGATAAGGATTTTGAGTACGTAGATACTAGCGTTGGCGTACGCGCGAGATTCGGATTCTAGTGCTAGTGGGGACGATCTAGATACTTTATCACAAAAGTCGCAATGCTAGTCTGGGAAGGAATACGTGACCTTCCCCCATTTTTTGGAGGTCGATTTGCCATACAACTCAAAAGATAATAAAGCAAGAGTGCATGTTGGTCTTATGGGATATGAAGTTTGGATTCATCACGAGAAAAAAGAAATAGAATTAGCGGTCACTTATTTGTATGAATTGTCTGCTAGAGCTTTTGTAAAAGTGTATAATGAACAATCCAGTCAAATATGATTCTGACGCGTATCTAGCGTATCCAGCTCATCGAAAATATTTCAATAAGTTATGGTTATCTGAACAACTTGGATACAACTGTGGTCCGGCTGGAGTTGCTCCTTCTCAAAAAGGAACTTACATTGTAAGACCAATCTACAATCTTTATGGTATGGGATTAGGTGCCTTTGAAATGGAGCTTGGTCCAGACGATGCGGATAAACTCGATCCGGGTACTTTTTGGTGCGAAAAGTTTGAAGGTACTCATAGATCTATAGACTTTGGTTGGAAAGAATTAGTCACATCAAACTGGAGTTATGAACAAAAGAGTTGTTTTGTTGGCGTGAGATCAAAGACTCCATTAGTTTCTTTTTCAAAATGGTATAAAGATAACGATTTTCAATTAACAATTCCGCCACTTCTACATGATATAGCGCATCACACAGAAAGTTATCGCATTGAAAAATGGAACGTTGAAGCGATAGACAATAAGATTATTGAAGTCCATCTAAGAGGGTCTCCTGATCCTGATTATGATGAACTCATTCCAGTATTTAAAGGTGTTGGTGTCGCTATACCAGAACATAGAATAAAACAGTACAAGTTTATCAAAGACGAAGAAGATTGTGGCGGTAAACTGTTTCCGAAACGCAAAGGATTTTTTGTAAGGAATAAACCATGAAGAAAACACTTAGCACATATTTTTATGAAGAAGCGCCAGAACTACTTCGAGCTGAAGTTTATCAAGATGAAAATGGAATTGGTATTCTGTTTTTCAAAGGTGATACAGTCTTTAATGAAGAAAGATATAAAGGAAAATCCGTTAAATATGTTGAAGATGCAGCTGAAAACTGGGCGTTAGGTATCAAAAAGTTATAAAAATCACCTGAATGTGAAAAAGAGCTTTACATCTGACCTCAAAACCCTTATATTACTCTTATGAAGAAAAGTCTTTTAGCTTTCTAGATTTGAAAGGATTTGATATGATGAAAAAAGTGAACCGTAAGCTGAGTGGACTTCCCAGAATGTTGGTCTTTATGGTTTTATCGGTAATCGTTACAATCGCTGTTTCTCTACCAATAGCTCTTTATATTGGTGGACCTTTCGGCAATTTCTTTTCTTTCGTTATCGGAACTGCTTTTGGGATTTTAGGGCAGGTAATCTCATACCGCACTCTCCCGAAAGGAGTTGAATATTGACTCTTGTAATCAACTTTTTTGGTGGCCCAGGCTCCGGCAAATCAACTCTTGCGACAGGGCTCTTTTCTGAAATGAAGAGGGCCAACTTGTCAGTTGAATATGTGAGTGAATACGCAAAAGATGTAACATGGGAAGAAACAAATAAACTTCTGGATAATCAGCTTCATATCTTTTCAGAACAGTTTCGTCGACAATGGAGACTCAAAAACAAAGTAGATTATATCGTGACCGACAGTCCACTACTTTTGTCATCAATCTATTTTGATTATCTCTCAAACTCGAACCAAAATCATTCTATTGGATTTTGTGATTCTTTTCGGTCTCTTGTTGAGAATGCTTTTCTACACGATTTTGAAAACGTAAATATACTGATTGAGAGAAACAAAGATTATGTGAGCGTTGGAAGAAATCAAACGGAACAACAAGCAAAAGAAGTTGATAACTTGATTGTTCAAACGTTACTAAAACATCATTTATTTCTTCAATCAATACAGTGTTATTCAAACTCTTCTCCCGTTGACATTCTGAATACTCTTCGAAAAAGGAAACTTGTCTCATGTTAGATGCTGCTGAATGGACTGAACTTGCCGTTTTTCAACGTCACTATAACGATATAAAGTCAATATACTCAAAATACGACACTCTTTATAATGACGAACAAGTAATTTTGAGGTACTTTGAGGATCGTATCAAAACCCTTCAAAAGAAAGATAACTAAATAGTTCCTTTTAGCAAGGAAAAGTGATCATGACTGTTGGTAAACACGCCATTCTTGATCTTTACGGTTGTAAATCTTCTGATCTTGAAAATGTTGAGATGATTGAGAACACGCTAAAAGAAGCTGCAGTTCTAGCAAAAGCGACAATCATTTCTTCTCACTTTCATAGTTTTGGTGAAGGAATGGGCGTGACTGGAGTTGTGATTCTTGCCGAAAGTCATATTTCAATTCATACTTGGAATGAACATCAATATGCCGCTGTTGATGTTTTTATGTGCGGTAACGCATCGGTTGAAGCGGCTTGCGATCATATAATCAAAACGTTTTTCCCTTCTTCACATTCTCTCAACATTCTTTCAAGAGGATAACATATATGTGGGGTTATCATTTAGCACTCGATTGTCGATCCTGTAACGACAACGTAAAGTTTCCAAACTCTAAAAAGATCGAGGATTTCGCAAAACAACTTGTGATCGATATTGATATGGTCGCATACGGCGAGCCTCAAGTTGTTCATTTTGGCCAAGACAATAAAACTGGATATACTCTTGTTCAGCTGATCGAAACTTCCAATATTTGTGGCCATTTTTGTGACGGAACTGGCGATGCTTATATTGACGTGTTTTCCTGTAAAGAGTTTGACCCACAAACAGTTGTATCTCTTGTGAAAAAGTACTTCGAACCTGAAGCTATCAAAATGAACTTTTTTACTCGACAAGCATAAGGATTCTATATGAGACTTACATTTGAACATGAAAAAATCATTACAGAAATAACAGACTTAGCGAAGCATCCTAGTTCTACTTTGATGGACGCGATTCTTCATTATTCTGAACGAAACGATATTGAGATTGAGGTTATTGCAAATATTGTGAAGAGCGCTCCAGGAATCAAGTCACTTCTCAAAGATGAAGCAATGAAAATGAATATGGTTGAGAAAGAGACGACACTTCCTTTATAAATAAGTTCAAAAAGGGTTAGTGTATGAAAAGATTTGCGCAGTTTCTGAACGAAGAAAAGAACGTCCATATGGTACATATTGAGGACCTAGTAATCCTAGGTGGCGTCAAAGGTGTTCGTTCTGCTATCAACTACCTTCGATCTTTGAGAGATATGCTTGAAGGTAACACATCGTCTTCAGTAAATGTGACGGTCAAATGGGATGGCGCGCCAGCAATATTTGCTGGATACGATCCATCTGACGGTAAGTTTTTTGTCGCAAAAAAGGGTATTTTCAACAAAAACCCAAAGGTATATAAGACTGATTCTGATATTGATGCCGACACTTCTGGCGATCTCAACGCGAAACTCAAACTTGCCTTGAAGTATCTTCCAGAAATTGGCATAAAGGGAGTGATACAAGGTGATTTCCTTTATTCGAAAAACGATCTCAAAAAAGAAGATATTGATGGAGAATCGTATATTACTTTCCATCCTAATACGATTGTTTACGCTGTACCTGAAAAAAGCAAAATTGCTCAGAGAATCCTACGATCCCAGCTCGGTGTGGTATGGCATACAACATACAGAGGAGATTCGTTTGAAGGAATGTCAGCAAGTTTTGGAGAAAAGATTGCAGACTCTCTAAAGCCTTCAAGCAATGTCTGGTTTGTTGATGCGGTATATAAGGATGTTTCTGGTAGCGCGACTTTTACAAAAGATGAGAGTCAAGAAGTTACTTCTGCTTTGAATAATACTCTCAAAATTTTCAACTCTCTTAATCGTAAGGTTGTTGAAGGTATTGGTTCTGATAATGATCGGTCGATTCGAGTTAGTGCTTTCATCAATTCAAAGGTCAAGCAAAACGAAAGAATTCGCGACACTAAGTCTTTTGTGAAAGATATGGTTCGTTACATATCCGATTACTATCAAAAAGAAGCCGATAAGAAAAAGACTGAGAAAGGTAAGCAAGCTCAGTATGAGAAGAGAGATCAAGTACTCTCTTATTTCAATGAAGTCGGTGAATCAAATGTCGCAAATCTGTTCGATCTTTATAACCTACTGATCGACGCGAAACTTATGATATTGCGTAAGTTAGATTCGACAAAAAGTGTTGGAACTTTTCTCAAAACGAAAGATGGATTTGAGGTCACGGGCCAAGAAGGATTTGTTGCAATTGACCGTTTGGGTAAAAATGCTGTCAAACTTGTAGATCGGCTTACCTTCAGTAAAGCCAACTTTGATCCTTCTTATATCAAAGGATGGCAAAGATAATGTCTTCAAGCCAAAAAATGTCAGAGTTTGCGAAGCTTCTTTCGGAAGAACTCAAAAAGAAAAAAGACCAAAATCGCATTGAAGATATCTCAAAGAAGCTACCAGTTGTTGAGCAACAAGCCGATCCATTAGTTCCTCTTGATCAAAAATTTGTCACTTTTCGAGAAATGAACGATCATTACAGTTTGTTTCTTTCTCGTATTCAACAGCAACTAGCGTCTCTTGGTGGCGGTGGTGAGGTAAACTTTCGTTATCTTGATGACGTAAATCGCAATACGATGGGATCGTCAAACGATAATCATATTCTTGAATATGATGCCGCAACAGGTAAGGTTCAGTTTACAGATATTGTCGGTCCGATTGAACAACTCAGTTTCAACACAAGTCATGTTCATCAAGAGGTAAGAGTTCCTGGCACTCTTTGTTGGGATCCAGGCGACCAAACGCTCAATCTAACTCATCCTGGAGATGTGACTCAACAAATAGGTGAAGAATTATACGCAAAGGTTCGAAACGGCACTGCAAACACAATTTTCAAAGGAACAGCAGTTCAGTTTATTGGTGCTGACGAAAATGACGATCAGGCAAGACTTCTTGTTGGTCCAATGCTTGCCGATGGAACTTATCCAAGCCTTTATATTTTGGGAATAACTTCGCAAGATATTGAACCTGATGAAGACGGTAGAGTCAACGTTTGGGGTAAAGTTCGCAATATCGATACATCTGCATTTGATGTTGGAAATTTGCTATATGTGAGCGCAAACACTGCTGGTGGTCTTACAAACGTCAAACCGACTACTCCAAATAACGTGATTCCTGTTGCCACTGTATTGAAGAAAGATGCTACCACAGGTGAGATTTTTGTTCGTGCAACAGTAGAACAACAAATGTATTTTGGTAGATTTTCAAGACTTACTAATCAAGAAGCTACTGGCTTTATAGACACAGCTATTCCGATTCAGTTTGATACGGTAGAATTATCAAACGGCATAACCTTTAATGGTGGATCAAATACTGAGATTCTTGTATCCGATTCAGGATTTTATCATTTCGATTTGTCCGCTCAGATAACAGCAACATCAAACAAAGGCGTTGTGTATTTCTGGTTTCGAAAAAATGGGACTGACATTCCTCATTCAACAAGATCAACTACGGTTACTAACGGCGATACGTTTAATGTTTCAACGACTATTGCGATATCCTTAGATGTCGATGATTATGTTGAAGTTATGTGGGCTAAATCGGCTGCAGGTATTTTTCTTGACGCAAGGGCAGCTACCGCATTTGCTCCCAAAACCGCATCTGTAATGATCAACGTATCTCAAATTCAACTATAATACTTTTAGATAAAGCGATATCAAATACCTGGTATTACTAATGACCCTACCAAAAGGGTTGATTTTTTCACTCATTTCAACTATATATGGTTGATGACCAATAAGGGTCATAATTTTTCGAAGAGGGAAAAGATGAAGGTTATTCTAAAGGCACTCAAGAATAAGATCGTAGCAGTTTTCAATCATATCGCTGAAATCAATCAGCGCAAGGCAAATCGCGAAATCGTTCGTTATCTACAAAGTTCTGATTATCGCCATCTAGATTCAAATTTTTTACTTCGTGAGATTCAGGAAGGTAGACTTTGCAACTATCTCAAAAGTGTATAATGAAGAAACTATACTCAGCAATCAAATATCTGCTAGACTCATATAAGTATTCAGCAGAAACTCAATATCTTTCAGAGTCAACCGATTTATGTGATCTTGAATATCGACAAAAGAGGCTTTCAAAATATCTAAAAGGCTATATCTGAGAGCCTATATAATATGAACTTTGGTTATAAAGGGATAGACGAAAGTTTATCCCTTTTTATTTTGGAGAGAATTATGAAGGTTGATAAAGTTTACATCATTCGAATCGATAATCCAACGTCAATTGAATATGCTCAAACAGCAGCTGAATCTTGTGAAAGAGTTGGGCACACCTGGGAATACTTTGAAGGCTTTGATGGCAGCAAGATAAAAGATCAATCTGTCTGGAAAATGCTATATGATAAAGGTATTCAGTTTGGAAAAATGCCTTCGGTAAAAGGTCCAGCTGCTTGCGCTTCAGCAAGCCATTATCTTTTATGGAAACATATCGCAGACAACAAAGAATGCGCAATAATCCTTGAACACGATGCTTTGATGCTACATCGCTTCGATTTAGAAGTTCCAGACAACACTATTATCGTTCTTGGATACAAGGTTGTCGATCCTCAAAAATACGATTACCAGACAGCTGGTCAACCAAAGTTTTTTGAGCAAAGAAAGAAGCATGGCGGAGCACATGCGTATGCGATAAATCATATTACCGCAACGTCTCTTTTGAACAACATCAAGAACGTAAAGAAGAATATGACGTTTATTGACAACGAGTTTTTCTTTCGTAACGGAACAAGAGGCAGCGTTGATATGGCGATATCTAATCCAATCTCAGCGATTGGATGGCTTCGAAAATCTACAATATGGAAACAGTCTGCGGTAGACAACTATCGGCCGATACTTGATTCGTTTCGAAAGCACTATCATTCAAATGAGTCTTTGGGAGAAAAGAATGCCTAACAGGAGTTTTGAATATTGAATAAAAGAGAAGATGTCATATTACTTGCCCCAGCTGGAGGTATAGGTATAGAACTAGGTATAGCAGAAGGTGAGTTTGCCGAAAGAGTTTGTTCCAAAAAACATCTATCAAAATGGTATGGCGTTGATATGTACCGTGGCGATAGGAATCACAACGATAATCAAATGAATAAAATGTTGAAGAGGTTGAGTAAATATGAAGAGTATCAGTTCATAAGATCGACCTTTGAGGAAGCATTGAATCGTTTTGAAGACGAATATTTTGATATTGTATACGTAGATGGGTATGCACACACGGGTCAAGAAGATGGTAAAACTTTGGATCAATGGTATCAAAAAGTGAAACCTGGTGGTATTATATCTGGAGACGATTATACGGATAGATATAAGTATAATAAAGAAACGGTAAACAAGTTTTTGCAAAAGAACGGTTTGACAATCAACATTATTGGCGTTGGCGAAAGTAACACAAAATGGTCAAAAAATCCTACATGGTGGGCCAGAAAACCCATATAAAAATTTAGAAATGGATATTATGAATAAGAGACTCATATTTCAAGTGTATATTCCGATTCGAGGTAAATCAAAGCTCTACGATTTTTGTGTAGATTCAGTTTCAAAATACTGTAAGAAGCACGATATTGATCATATTGTGATGACTGAGCCAAGATTACGAATCAATCCAAATATGAAGCGAACGAATCGTAACAAAGTTGGATTGATGAAAGAGG
>Ga0208767_1003971_pt1 | contig 10542 bp, 11 predicted proteins | sample VirMetDEL_Mar_21_FD_184514 | JGI IMG/M metagenome (GOLD analysis project Ga0208767, IMG submission 184514) | Aqueous microbial communities from the Delaware River and Bay under freshwater to marine salinity gradient to study organic matter... | ecosystem: Environmental > Aquatic > Marine >... | reverse complement strand
AGAGTTTGATTATCCAATTGTGTTTACAGAAAAAACAGATTTACAATGTAGAGCAGTTACATCTTCTGCATCAGCAACAGCAGGGGTATCTGCATCATTTGAAGGAGTATATATATTAAATGGCTAACGTATATAAAAATAGTTTTTATGATCCAACAACAACTGCACAATCAACTGTGTATACTTGTAATGGAACTGCGAGAGCAATTATACAAAACATTCAAATTACAAATGAATCAGGTAATAAAGTTGTTAAAGCATATATTTACGATAACTCTGCTGCTGCAACTTACACAGTAGCTTATGCAGATATTACTGGACCTACTATTTGTAATATTGCTAAAGGACCTATTGTATTAGAAGAAAATGATTCTTTATTACTTGACACAACTGTTACAACTAGTGTAAGTGGTACTATATCAATATTAGAAATAAATAGAGGATTAGTAGGTTAATGCAATTTAAGAAAGTATTATGTGATTCAGAAATTACAATCACAAACATTAAAACAGGAAGAGTCTATAAAAACGAAGAAGAGGTTAAAGCAGATATTGATGCTAAACCTGAAGACATTAAAAGAGACGTAAAAATTATAGTACCGGAAATAGACTTATCGGCAGGATCGTGATTCAAGGAGATAGTTTAGAATATGAATTTTTAGAGAATGCTGTTAAAGCATTATCTAATCCTATCGGGGCTAGTGTAGAGATAGGAGTGAGACGCGGATATGGAAGTGCAACCATTATTAACTCTTATAGAAAATATCATCCAAAAATAGATTTAGTACATTTAGGTATAGACCCATACGGTAATATTGAATATCGAACCGATGAAAACAATACTGTACGTTTAGATTATACAAATCAAATGAAACAAGATTGTATTAAAGATTTTGCAGACATACCAGAATTTCATATGGTTAACTTAGAAGATACAGAATTTTTTAAAAGATATTCTGATGGTTATCCTGTTTATAATGAATATAAAAAAATGATTAGTAATTATGAAATAGTTCATTTTGATGGACCTCACGATTTAAAGTCTGTTGTTAATGAAGTAGAATTTTTTTCAAAACGATTAGCACCAGAAGCAGTGTTTATTTTTGATGATATTAAAAATTTTGACATTGACAAAGTAGGACAACTTATTATAGATTGGGGTTTCAAAAAATATGAATCAGGAGAAAGAAAACGTAGTTTCATTTACAAAGCCTAGTGGTGGAACTGAAATATTAAAACAACAGCTTATTGAACAATTAAAACCAGAAGAACTTAATGGTATTAATTTAATTGGTTCAGTATGTCATCCTTCTTTAATCAAAGAAGGTCAAAAGAATATTGTTTGGCAACATTTAAGCTATGATCAACCTAATGTAACTTATATGAAAGATAGAAGATATGTAGATAGCGTTGATTACTTTGTTTATGTAAGTCACTGGCAATACAATAAGTTTAGAGAATACTTTAACATACCAGAGCATAAATCTTTTGTATTAAAAAATGCAACTCATTCATTTGATAAAAAACCAAACATTGGTGGTGGACGAATTAAAATTATGTATAGTTCAACTCCTTGGAGAGGTTTATCTGTTTTAACTAAAGCAGTAGAGATATTAAATACTATAAGAGATGATTTTACAGTAGACGTTTATTCTTCTACAAAAATTTATGGTAAGAAATTTGAAGAATTAGAAAAAGGTAAGTTTGAACCTTTATATGAAAAAATAGCTAATACTAAAAATATGAACTATAATGATTACGCACCTAATGAAACTATTAGAAAAGAATTATTAAAGACACATATCTTTGCTTACCCATCTATTTTTGAAGAAACTTCTTGTTTAGCAATTATTGAAGCAATGGCCGCTGGTTGTTACACAGTCACAACAAACTATGGTGCTTTACCTGAAACTTGTGGTGAGTTCGCAACTATGATAGAGTATGAACCTAACGCAGAAGAATTAGCAAGAAGATATGCTTTAGTATTAAATGGTGTCATTGATGATTACAGAGATGGTAAACTTAATGAAGATATTGAAGCACAAGTTAAATATTATAACAAACATTATTCTTGGCAAACAAGAATACAAGAATGGAAAAACTTTTTAAATTATGTCAGAGCAAATCAACAGACTTAAATTATTTATAGCCACGCCAGCTTATGGTCATTCAATTACAACTACTTATGCAAATAGTATGTTTAAGTTTATGGCAACTAATCCACCAAAAGATTTACTTTACAATACAATTATACATTTACAAGCTGGTATGGCTTTAGTTACCCAAGCAAGAAATAATTGTGTAGCAGAGTTTATGAAAACTGATTCTGAATATTTACTATTCATAGATTCAGATATTGGATTTGAATCTGAGCATATACATAAAATTTTAAGAAGATGTAGAGAAACGGAAGGTGTGGTTCTATGCCCTTATCCAGTTAAAGGATATCAACAAGGTGGTAAGAGTATTACTTTCATTATTCACTTTGACGATAAAGATAACATACAAGTTGATAAGGAAGGTTTCTGTAATATCAAAGCAGGACCAACTGGTTTTATGATGATACACAGAAAAGTATTTGAAAAGTTAGCTGAAGTTTATCCTGAAAAGAAAACTATTAACAAACAGTTTATTGCTGATAAAGTAGTGACTTTAGACGACTTTTGGTATACCTTCTTTGAAACAGCCGTTGACCCTGTTAATGGTTATTTAGGAGAAGACATTGCTTTTTGTCATTTATGTAAAAAAGCAGGTATTTCTATACAAGGTTTGACATCAGCTAGTCTAATACATTACGGAGGTAACGCTTTTTCTGGTAGTCTAGATATGAGCTTTGACCGAGAACAATGGAAAGACAAAGTTAAAAAAGTTGACGAACTACCAAAAAACAAGTAAATTCAACTATTAGGCATTTCTACAAGTCTAGCCAACTTGCTTTTCTTATATTATAATGGATAGACTATGGGATTTTTAAAAAAAATAACTAAACCAATTTCTAAGTTTTTAGACAAAGTAGTACCAAATGAGGTAAAACCTTTTTTACCTTATGTGGCTGCAGCTGCTCCTTTTTTAGCACCAACTACAGGTATCTTTGGATCTATGGCTGGTAGAGCAGCATTATTTGGTGGAGCAAACTTAGCAGCACAATTAGCACAAGAAGGAAGTGAAGGAGATTTTAATCCACTTTCTGTTTTATTAGCTGGTGGTACAGGCGCTTTAACAGCTCCTAACGCAGCAGCAAGTTTAAAAGGAATGACAACAGCTGGATCAATAGATCCTGCTCTTGGATCTTCGGCTCAAGGAGATATATTAGCAGGTAGAAGTTTTTTAACTAAAGCAAAAGATTTTGGTCTTACAGGTTTAGCCAAAGGTGCTGAAGGTTTACAAGGTATTATGACTGCAGCAAGGGATAACCCATTTAGTATGTCAGGATTAAAATTAGCTGCAATACCAACTATTCAAGGTACTGGTGATTTAGCGTATGCCGAAGGCAATAGACAAATGAAAGCATATGAACAAGCTATGGCAGAGTTTAATAGATTACAAGAAGAAGGATCTCTTAATAGTTACAATGACTATTACACTAATATACTTAAGTATATGGATTTAGCTGGCTTTACGACTGAAGAGGCGGAAGCTGCTGCAGAAAATGTATTATCAGGCATTAACTTTGCACAAGGTGGTAGAGTAGGTTATTATGGTGGAGGAGATGTAACACCTCCAGGTATGGAAATGGATTTAAGAGTAGGCGGTTTTATTCCAATCGGGCGAGCGGAAAGAGCTGACGATGTAAAAGCAAGGGTATCTAAGAACGAATTTGTGATGACATCTGATGCTGTTCGTGGTATGGGTAATGGTGATCCTAATGTAGGAGCAAAACGTATGTATCAACTAATGAACAATTTAGAGGCTAGGACTGTATAATGGCTGTAGAACCAACACAAATAACACAAACGCTACCTTCACCGCAGTTAACAGGTATTACAACTGCATACACAGAAAAATTAGCACCATTAATTGGTCAGGCTTTACCTACTTCAAGTTATACAGGTACACAGTTTGTTGCGCCTGAAAGTCAATTACAACAAGATGCTAGAGCATTAGCTCCCGGACTAGGTGGCTATCAACAATATTTAACAGCTGCAGAAAAAGCAACAGGACCAGATGCATACAAATCTTATTTATCTCCATATCAAACAGATGTTATTCAAGCTACACAAGATTTATTAAATAGACAGAGACAACAAGGACTTGGTGCGTTATCAGCACAAGCAATTGGTTCTGGAGCTTTTGGTGGAGCAAGAGAAGGAATAGCTAGAGGAGAATATGAAGCTTCTAGAGATATTCAAGACGCACAAATTTTAGCACAATTAAGACAACAAGGATTTACACAAGCACAACAATTAGCTGCACAACAGTTTGCTCAACAATCTCAATTAGCAGGATTACAACCACAGTTACTGGGACAAGAAATAGGTCAATTAACCCAACTAGGTGGACAAGAACAAGCTCAACAACAAGCATTGTTAACGGCACAACAACAAGCTGCAAGAGAAGCTGCGTTCGAACCATTCACTAGATTAGGATTAGTCGGTCAACAAATTTCTCAATTATCGCCTGGAGCATTACCAGCACAAGTACAAACATTAACACAACCACAAGCGCCAGCCAGCCCATTCTCTAGTGCACTTGGTATTGGAGCAGGACTTGCAGGACTAGGTGGTAAATTAGGAATCTTTGGCTAATGAGTAAAGTATTAAGAAGACCGTTATTTAGAGGTGGACCTGTGGATCCGAGAGGAACAGGTATTACTTCTGGATTAGATAAACCTAAAAGAGGGTTAGTAGATGAACCGGGTGGTTATGCTGGTTATCAATTTAGTGAAACACCTTTTGCAAGAACATTAGGAACAGTAGGTCAAGAATCTAAAAAAATTGGAGCAGGTATTTATGATTTAATGGGAGTTCCATTAAATACTTTAAGTAGATTTTTTACTGGATATAATCCAGGTTTTTCTGGAGCTAAATTTTTTGGTATAGAAGAAGATAAACCAGACACTGCTAAATTTTTAGGAATACCAACTTCAACAAAACAAGGTTTTGAAATTCCTTCTATGCAACCCGAAGAACAACCAAAGTCACCAAGAGCATCTGGCGCAGAAGAAATAACTACTGAACCAGCACCTCCACCGCCACCACCTGAAGAAACCGATGTAACTAAAGATGATTTAGATACATTAAAAAAAGAGATTGCAGGGTATGAAGAATTATTAGGAGTACCTAAAGCAAGAAAACAAATGGGTTATGATGCGTTATTAAGATTTGCAGGTGCTGAAGGACAAGACATTAAAGAAAAATTACAAAGCTACTTTAGAGAAGAATCAAAAGCTCCGGATCTTGCACAGTCTAAAAAAGAAGCTGCGGCTTTACTAGCAATCAAAGGTAAACAAGCTAAAGATCTGTATAGCACTAAGTCAATGGCAGAACTTAAAGACTATATGATGAAACAACAATTTTTAAAAGGTGGTTTAAAACAACAATATGGCGAACTATTAACTAAGTCAGGTAAACCAGATAAAGCACAGTTTAAAGGACTTGCTTTACAAAACAAAGCACAATCAATTGGTGTAAACGATTTACCAAAACTTCAAGAAGAAAAAGCAGATGGGATATTTTATATAGAAGCTCCTACCAAAGAAGGAACAAAACAAATTATTGTTCGTATGATTAATGGTGAAATCGTTGAACAAATAGATAGATAATAAAATGGCCAAAGTAGATCCTTATGAACTATTGGGTCTAGAAAACCCAAATATTGAAAAATTACCACAAGAAGAATCTAGTGATATATCTACACTTGAATCTGTATTTTCTGGAATAGCATCAGGTTTAATTCAAATACCAAAAGGATTATTTTCATTAGGTGCAACCTTATATGATCTTGGTGCAGGTACAGACAAAGCAGCACAAGTAGAAAAATTTTTTGATGATCTAACAGAATTTGATGAAAAAGCAGAAGCAACCGGTGCAGGTAGAATAGCTGAACTATTAGTTAACATTGGTATCCCTGGTGGTATTGCATTTAAAGCTGGAACTAAATTAGCCAATCAAGCTTTAAGATCTAAATCACTTGGTCAATATTTTGTAGCTAATAATCCTAATCTTGTTAATGCAACTAATAAAGCATTAGAATTAAATAAAAAAGGTAAAGTAGCAAAGTTTATTTCTGGAGCTGCAGCAGGCGGTGGAGCTGAAGGGATATTTGTTGGTGATGTAGAAGAAGCAGGAACCTTTGGTGATTTATTAGGTGGACCTACTGAATTAGAAAGAGATGAAGAATATGATCCACAAAGAGAAGTAATAAACAGAATTAAATTTGGTACTGAAGGAGCATTATTTACAGGTGTCTTAGGTGGTTTAGGCGCAACTATTAAAAAACTTACAAATAGAAGTAAAGATTTAAGATATTCAAATAGTAAAATAGATCGTATGTTAGATCGTTTTGCTTCTAAGTTTAGAGCAAGAAAAGGTACACCTGAAGAATTCTTTACAGCTGAAAGAGAACAATTAGGTATTAGAGCTGCTGATGTAAACTTAGCTCAACAAGTTTCTCGTAATATAGATAAAACTATAGATAAAATATTTCCTGCTTTCAAAACAGTTGCTAATAAACAAACAGCTGCGGCTAGAACACAGACGTTAGAAAAATTAAATGACTTATTATTGTCAGGTAAACCAGACGTAAACAATGCAGGTCAATTTAAATTTGGTCCAATGGATGAAACTATACAAAACAATGTCATTGAATATTTAAGAAAGAGTGGTGCTAAACCAGAACAAGTAAAAGAGATTATTGAAAACTTAAATGTTATAAGAGATGGTTGGGGAGATATGTTTTCTGCATTAGGAAGACAAATGAACCCTGAAGAAATAGCAGAATACCAAAAACTATTCTCTGAAAAATTTAAAAACTATTTAGGATCAACTTATCAATTATTCCAAAACAAATCTTTAATTCCTTTCTTTAACTATAAACCTGCGGCAGAATCTGTTGATGAATTAAAAAGTATGTTTAAAGCTGAAGCATTACAAAAAGGTAAAAACTTAACAGATGAACAAGCAGAGTACTATGTAGAACGTTTAATTAAATCTGCAAGATTACCTAAAGGATTTAGAATGGATAAACCTGCGGACCCTATATTTGAGATACCTGATTTCTTTGTAGGTAAATCAATGTTAGATGATGCAGTTACAGATAAAGGATTTATATCTTTATCTTCATTACCTTTAAAGCAAAGAAAAGTTATTGAATCTGTATTAGGCAGAGAAAAAAATGTTTTACAAACTATTTTAGGAGGTACAGGCAGAATATCTTTAATAACAAGACGTAATGAATTTTTTAATACATTATTAAATAAATCAGATGAGCTTAAAGCAAATAAAAAAAGAGGAATGTTTTATGAAACAAGAGACGAAGCCACTCTTGCATTAGGACCTAGAGTAAAACAAATTCAAATAGATCCTAACAGAACATTAGAAGCTGGTATCACTAATCCACTTAATGGTCAGTTTGCTATTGAAGAAGTAGCAGATGCATTAGCAGATACATCTAATTCATTTTTAAAAGATAGTATTGTTGGAAGGTTATATGAAAATTTAATTTTATATCCTAAAGCAACATCACAATTAGCTAAAACAGTATTGTCACCCATTACACATATGCGTAACTTTGTTAGTGCTAGTTTCTTTGCATTTGCAAATGGTGTATTACCAAGCCCAGCGGAAATGAAAACAGCTTACAGTGCCTTACAAGCAGCTTTACCTGGAGCACAATCTGCTAATGATTTATATAGAAAATTATTAAGGCTAGGAGTTGTAAACTCTAACGTAAGATTAGGGGACCTAAGAAGATTATTAGAAGACGTTAAGTTTGGCGAAACGTTAACATCGGATAAAGGTGCAAGATTATTACTTAGACCTTTATCTAAACTTAAAAAGTTTTCAGAAGATTTATATACAGCAGAAGACGATTTTTGGAAAATATCATCTTGGGCCGCGGAACGTGGAAGATTAGAAAAAGCATATAGCAAGTATGGTATTAATAAAACAGCTGCACAATTAGATGAAGAAGCAGCTAATATTGTAAGAAATAACATACCTAACTATGATTATGTATCTGACTTTGTAAAAGGTTTAAGAAAGTTACCTGTAGGTAATTTCGTATCTTTCCCAGCTGAAATATTAAGAACATCAACTAACATTGTAAGAAGAGCATTAGATGAAATTAATTATACAGTTACTTTACCAAACGGACAAACAGTTAAACCTTTAGCAAGTATAGGCTATAGAAGATTATTAGGTATGGGTACAACAGCAGCTGCAGTGCCTTATGCAACATCAGAAGCATTTAGAATGATGTACGATGTATCTAAAGATGAAATAGATGCGATGAGAAGATACGTTGCACCTTGGTCTAAAAACTCAACACTATTACCTATTAAGGATGAAGATGGTAATTTTAAATATGTAGATTTTAGTCACGCTAATGCTTACGATACAATCGTTAGACCATTTCAAACTGTTATGAATGCTGTTCAAGAAGGCAGAACAGATAAAGATGGTATAATGGATGACTTCTTAAAAGGTGTCATAGAAGCAACAAAAGAATTAGGACAACCTTTTGTTAGTGAATCTATTTGGACAGAGGCATTAACTGATTTATTTGTAAGAGGTGGAAGAACAAGAGAAGGCGTACAAGTATTTAATGAACAAGATACACCAGGTCGTCAAGTACAAAAAGCAATTGCGCATTTAGTAAAAGCACAAACACCTTTTAACGTTGAACAATTAAAACGATTAGACTTATCTATAGAACCTGTTGACATTATACAAAAAGGTAAGTTTGATAAATATGGTCAAGCTTATGATCTTGGACCAGAAGTTGCAGGGTTTGTTGGATTACGGGCGGTGCCATTAAATATACCAAGAGCATTAGACTTTAAAATTGCTCAGTATCAAAAAGGTACAAGGGAATCTAGACAATTATTTACTAGAGAAACATTAGCAGGAGGACCTGTTGAACCTAGACAAATAGTTGATGCATATATTAATGCAAACCGAGCATTATTTAATACACAAAAAAGTTTATATGAAGATGTAAAAGCAGCTAATGTATTAAAAGCAAATGAAGATGATATATTAAAAGCTTTTGAACGTGTAGGTGATAAAACATATAATGCAATTTCAGAAGGAACATTTAGACCATTAAATATAAGTAGAGAAGTTAGAAATGCATTTGAAGAAAATGCTAACAACTTAGGATTACCCAATCCTTATGAACAATCTGCCGATGCTTTAGATGCTATCAAAGATAGATTATCTGAATTAACTTTAGATCAAGAATCTATTCCAGAATTTATTAATCCTTTTGTACAAGCAGAAGGAGCAGGAATACAGCAAAGTATAGGATTACCTCCGATGCCAGATGCAAATATCATACAACAAGCTGGGCAATTTAATTTAAATCAAGGAGTGACAGGTAATCAAAATTTTGCTAATCTTTCGACCGTAGATAAATTAGATTATCTAAGAAAATTAGGATTATAATTATGGCAATGGAACCTAGAACCACAAGAGAAAAATTATTATCACTTTATGGACACATAAAAGGTGTTAAAAAAGATATTGCAAATATGCACGATTGTATTGAAAACTTGGGTGGCAAGATAGACAAAATCTATTGGGTTCTTTTAGCAGCGGTGGGGGCCGTTGCATATTTAGTAATTGATAAACTTATATGAAGCTGACCGCAAATATAACTTTGGACGAGCTTACTAAGTCCCAAGTAGCAGAGAGGAAGGGAATTAATAACAACCCTAATCCTACTCAAATAGAAAACTTAAAAGCACTTGCTGTAAATATTTTACAACCAGTGCGTAGTGAGTTTGACAGGCCACTTATTATTAGTTCGGGATTTCGTTGTGCAGAATTGTGCATAGAGATAGGATCAAAAATTATTAGTGAACATTGCGCAGACAATAAATCAGCAGCAGCTGACTTTGAGATTCCAGGAATAGATAATAAAGTATTAGCACAATGGATAAGAGATAACCTTATTTGGAATCAGCTTATCCTTGAGTTCTATAAAGAAGGAGAACCATCATCAGGGTGGGTCCATTGCAGTTATTCAACAGATTTAAATAAAAAAGAATCATTAATTGCCTACCGAGAAGATGGCAAGGTAAAATATAAACCTTGGTCTTGACACCATTAATATAATAATTATATATGTTGCAGGCGCACAATAATGTGGCCTATTAAACTTGCTTAAATAAGGAGGATAATATGACAGCACTAGATTTAATCAATAAGTTCAATAAAGACGTTTGGAATCATTCAGACAGAATGTTTGGTGATACATTTGACTCTATCTTTGATAGTTGGTCAAAAGCACAATCGTTTCCATTTTACAATGTAGTAAAATACGGAAAAGGTGAATACGGTCTTGAATTAGGTTTAGCAGGATTCAATAAGAAGAATGTTAA
>Ga0208767_1003970_pt1 | contig 10544 bp, 5 predicted proteins | sample VirMetDEL_Mar_21_FD_184514 | JGI IMG/M metagenome (GOLD analysis project Ga0208767, IMG submission 184514) | Aqueous microbial communities from the Delaware River and Bay under freshwater to marine salinity gradient to study organic matter... | ecosystem: Environmental > Aquatic > Marine >... | reverse complement strand
ACATAAATCTATTTCTGTACTACCAATTGTTACACTATCATTTACTAATTTATCGTTTGCAATAGTACCTAACGCAATTTTAGCATTTGTAATATTACCATCATGAACTGTTCCAGCTAAATCAGCGAATGATGCTGTTGCATCAGCGCTCAATGTAGTAGCTCTTGCCGCTACTGATGATGAATCTGCATTTCTTGCGCTACTAGCTAAATCAGCAAATGATGCTGTTCCGGCAGTATGAGAAGCTGTTGTAGCACTGTCTGCAAATGAAGCTGTTGCTGTTGCACTTAATGTTGATGCTTCATCAGCTATTGAAGCTGATGTAGCTCTGTCGGCGAATGAAGCTGTAGTTCCTGTTCTTAAAGCACCTGCTAAGTCGGCAAATGAAGCTGTTGTAGCTCTATCTGCTATTGATGCTGTTGCGTCAGCACTTAAAGTAGTTGCTCTAGCGGCTACTGAAGCACTATCGGCTGTTCTAGCGTCTGAAGCTAAATCAGCAAATGATGCTGTTGCATCAGCACTTAAAGTAGTAGCTCTTGCAGCAACTGAAGCACTTTGTGCATTTAATGCAAAAGATGCTGTATCTGGTACGTTAAGAGCGTGTGAAGCTGTTACTGCGGTTAATGCGTGTGATGCTGTAGCATCTGCGCTTAATGTTGTTGCTCTTGCAGCTACTGATGCTGAATCAGCTGTTCTAGCATCTGATGCTAAATCTGCAAATGAAGCTGTAGCTGCCGGGCTTAACTCTGTGGCACGAGCCGCTACGGATGCTGAATCTATAGTATCAGTTACTACTAAATAATTACTATCATTATTTAGCTGTGATATCGCGGAGCCTGATACTACTATCTTTTTCCATTCTGCCATTTTAATTTTTTATTTTAGGGTTATATCGATAATATTGTTCTGTTAATAAATATTTAACCTCCTACAAAAAGAGAAGAAGCACTATAAATAAGTGCACCACTTACTGCAGTTGCGTCTCCTTGGTAGGGTGATAATACTAAAAGTCCTTCATTATTAACTTTTATACTACCACTTGCATTTTTTACTAATAAAAGATCTTCATCTAATGATGAAGAAACTTCTAATTTGGCTGATGCAGAAACTGTTCCTACACCTACTCTACCTGATTCTTTAGATATAAGAAGAATGGTATCTTCACTGCCAGTAACAGCAAATTCTACATCTTCGGTACTACCTACTGTTCTTAATACTACTGATCCTGTTATATCATATCCATCAGCTGTAAAGTAAATAGAACCGGAAGCAGGAACTATTCTTACATTCTTAGCCATCTATTTTTTTCTTAAGTAATTCTACTTCTTGTTTTAATTCTTTTATTCCTTCTATTAAAACTGATATTAATTTATCATATTTTACAGCTTTATATCCATTTTCTCTGTCTGATACAATTTCAGGGAATACTTTTTCTACTTCTTGAGCTATTACTCCAATATCGTGTCCTGAATGAACGTGGATACCTTCCATAGGAATCCAATCAAATTCATATCCTGATAATTGATTAATTTTTTCTAATGGATTTGATATTATTGTTTTGTTTTCTTTTAATCTTTCATCTGAAGAGGCAAATGCTACAACATCGTTTGTTGCTAAAATTGCTCCTACAACACCAGATGGTTCTGTTCCTACACCTAAACTAGAGGATATAGATAAACTACCTGTGATTTTAGTTGATAATCCTATGTCTACAATATCACTCTTAATAAACATTGCAGAACCTGTAATGTGATGTGAACCTAAACCTACAAGTACAGATTCACTTACAGGATATCCTGATGCTGAACCTGTAATATCAGACATTTCAGGGCCAAACATAACAATTCCAGCATTATGTTCTTCTGATATACCAGAACCCGAAGAATATTCATATTTCCAATCATCTGTTTCACCATCATGTATAAAGGATGCTGTATTAGCTGCCGAACCAGAATCAATTACTTTTATACCACTAAATCTTTGTGCAGGTGATTCAGCATTTAATAATATAAAGGCATCTCCAATTATTTTAGCTGAACCTGTAATACTTTGTAAAAAAGCAAATGATGCTGTTCCTGCTACTGTTAAGTCATTTGATACATCAATAGAAGAAGCTGATATAATTAATCCTGATTTTAAGTCATCTGCTATAGAGGCTGTTACAGCATAAGATGAACTATCTGCCATTGAGGCACTTGTTGTTCTATTTGCAAATGAAGCTGTACCTAAAGTATGTGATGATGAAGTTGCATTATCTGCAAATGAAGCTGTACCTAAGGTATGAGAAGCAGTTATTGCATTATCAACTAGTCCTTCAAATGAACCACTAAATGAACCACTTAATATTACTGAACCAGATACATCTAATGATCCAGTTATATCAATTGAACCTGAATAAGATGAGTTTGATGCTGTAACTTGCAATCTATCATCTACAAGAAACATAGTATTTGATCCTTCAAGTATTACAGAAGGAGCACCTCGTGCTACTAAAATTGATCCTGAAACATTATTACTTATAGCTATTCCTCCTGAGGTACCAGAAGTACCAGAGGTACCCGGAGCAGATTCTAAATTAATATTCCAACTTGAATATGTACCACTTCCACCTGTAACAGTAATATTAACTTCTAAAGCACCTGTACCACTGTTATACGATGTAACTTTACCTTGCATAAAATTAGTAGTAGGTGAAGAAGCATCTGCTATGTTTATTCCAATCCCTGCACTATATGATAATCCTTGTTCTATTGTTAAAGTTTGAGTACCTGTTCCAATAGTTAACGAAGTTGTTGAAGTTGTTTGATATTTATCTCCACTAGATCCACTAGAACCACTAGTTCCTGAACTACCGCTTGATCCTGAAGTGCCATCTGTACCAGAAGATCCTGATGTACCTGATGAACCTGAAGTACCTGATGAACCATCTGTACCAGATGTACCAGAAGATCCTGATGTTCCTGATGAACCTGAAGTACCTGAAGATCCTGAAGTACCATTTGTACCTGTAGTACCAGAGGTACCAGAACTACCTGAAGAACCAGATGATCCATCTGAACCTGAAGTACCTGATGTACCTGATGAGCCAGATGTTCCTGAAGATCCACTTGTGCCAGAAGTACCTGATGTACCTGATGTTGAATTTCTCCTTGTAAATTTTACATCTCCACTACCTGTATCATATGCTAATAAAAATTCAAAACCAGATCCTGTTTCTGCTAAACTTCCACTTTTTAAAGATAAACTGCCTGTAATTCCTACTGAACCTGTTATATATATATCATTATTTGATATTCCGGAAAGAGCATCTGTAATTCTGAGTAAGTGTTCTGCTTTTATAACACTACCACTTTGGATGCCTGATGTACTTATTATATTGGCCATTATTTTAATTTACCTAGGATTATTCCTTAATAAATATTAAATAATTTTACGAGTAATACCTTTTATTACTAATTCAGGCGATATTTTTTTAGTACATTCAAATTGTCTTGGAGTATTTTTATGGACTGGGCACCAATCCCAATCACCAGCATCTAATTTAAAATTATTAAAACAAGAATTACATACATTTTTATTAATAATTCGTTCAATATTTGAAGTAAATTCAGTCCAATCAGCACTAAACCCAGATATCATCACTACGGGTTTTTGTATAGCCCAAGACAACCAAGCTAAACCACTTGATACACCTATATATAATTCTGAGTGGTGAATTATGTTAATTATATCTTCTATAGGATGATCTCCTGTAGCATCTATTATATTTTCAAATTTTTTCTTTTGTGGTAATTTATCTGTCTCCCAAGCATCATCATATTTTTCTTTAGATATCATTACTACTTTATACCCTAAAACGTTATTAATATAATTTATAACGGTTTGCCATCCAGTTGGGTGTTGCCAGTATTTTGTACCTGCTGAAGCGTGGGGTGAGATACAAATATATTTTTCTTTCCAGGGACGTTCTTTAATTTGATAGTCTATTTTAGGTATAATTTCTTTATATTCTAAACCTAATATATTAGTTGCTGTTTGTTGTAAAGTAAATTGTTTAGGATCATATGGTTGTTTAAATCCATCTAGATTATTATTTTCATCATAATACCATCCTAATTCATACATCGCATATAAATTAGGAACAGTAGTACCTGGTTCTACAAAATCTAATTCTGGGTATTTGTTTTGGAAAAATTTATTCCAAAATGTAGACACAGTAACATGACAATTATGTTTCTTTTTAAATTCTAGGGCATAGGGAAACCATGCTAAAGTATCACCTAATGATTTTGAACCACAAGCAATATAAACACGTTTACCTGCAGCATTATACTTATGAGAAGTTATTATATCTTCTAATTGATTTTTTACTTGAATTTCCCAATTTATAAAATATTTGTGAAAAGACTTGCCCCAATGGTTGTTTTTTAAATTTACAGAGTATTCACTTTGATTAGTATCTTGGTTTATAAAATCAATTAGGTATTCTTGATTAGCATCTCTTAAACAAGCATAAGGACCATCTACAAAATTTACCTCTAATCTAGGTGTTTTAGTTTTAGGAGTAATTTTTATTTGTTGTAAACGTTTATATGCTTTTTTAGCTTGGTTTTTCCAAGAAAATTCTTGTCGTATTTCTTTAGAACGTTTTAAATGCCATTGTTTCCAATCAGCATAATTTTTATATGAATCTTTTATTTTTTTAACTAAATCATCTAAATCAGGAGTATAAAAGTTACCTGGTATGTTATGTTCATATGTTAAATCTTTACCATTTGTAGCAGGTTCTTCACCTAATATTTCTACTCCTAACCCTTCACCCTTAGTAAATTCAAGTTGACCAGAACATTTAGTATAAATTGAAGGTGTACCACAAGCTAGTGCTTCTATTAAAGGTAAATTCCAACCTTCAGCACGAGCGCAAGATATTAAAACATTAGCATTTTGTAATAATGAAATATATTGTTTTCTATCTAAAAATTTTAATATTTTTATTCTATCATCTTCTAATCCATAATGTTTTAAACGTTCTTCTGTAGTATTAAAACCATCTACAGGATAAGGATTTTCTACATTTAATAATAATTCAACATTTGGATTATCTGGAAATGCTTCTAAGAATCCCTTAATACTTTCTTTTATTCCTTTTCTGTAATCCCATCTTCCAACTATAACAAATTGAAATTTATTTTGTTTTTTAAATTTAGGATTAGGTTTAAATACATTTCCATCTACTCCTTCAGGTATAACAAATATTTTACCTTCTGGGTATCCTTGTTTAATAGATATTTGTTTTTGCCATTCAGTAGGTACCCAAAGTTCATCTAATATAAGTAATTGTTGAAAAAATTGTGAAGAATATTCAGTTGATTCCCAAACATTGTATCCTATTTTATAACCATCATATGCATCGTAGAAATAATGGTGGTCGTGTTCTTCAAGTATAATATCAATATCAGCACGATAGTTATCTTTATGGGAGTATATTGGTAAATCGCTTCTAGAACCGTCGTTATTAAATAATGTTTGCAAATGGAGCATTTTTTTCATTTGCGGAGTAATATATGGTTCTTTATCGTGAGGTGTATTATTGTGACCTTCCCACGATTTGCCTACGGTAAAGTTTCTAATTTTAACAGGTGTTAATTTGTCAAGTTCAGTAAAAAAGGATTGTGCATGATTTGCATATCCAGTAGTACCTATAAAACTCGTGTGAGCTTGAATTTTCATAACCTATAATATAATAACCTTTAATTAAATTTACAAACCACTTTTTAATTTAGGTTCTAAAATTTCAAATTTACCTTCATTATATCTTTGGGCATGAATAATATAATAACAATTTGGTTTACCACATTCACATTCTATTTCAACAGTTTCTTTAGTTACTCTTTTAACCCAATGTTGGCAATTATTACCAATTGGGGTAAGTTGAACTGTCATATCTGTTTCATCTACAGGTAATTCTTTCCAATAATCTGGGAGGTGTATAGTATTACTAACACTTAATTTACCCCTATGATAGATTCCACGTTCAGGTCCTTCTAACGATGAATGTAATAGGTAATACCCTTCCATTGTAGGGTGTTGTATCTTAAAGTTTTTAGTTGCAGCATCTAATGTACCATCTACAAATACGTTTCCTGATACAATTAATGTATCACCATCAAATGTAAATTCTGTAGAATAATTTGAACCAGAAAAAGTACCACTAAATAGTCCTTCACCACCTTGTGCAAATGAGGCTGTATCGGCAAATGATGAACTTACTTCCTTTATAATCTCTACAGAGGCTGACACGGCATATGAAGCAGATATAGCGTGTGATGCTGTTACTGCTGTTAAAGCATGCGATGCTGTTGCATCAGCACTTAATGTCGTAGCTCTATCCGCTACTGAAGCTGAATCTGCTTGTAAAGCAAGTGAGGCTGTAATAGCTTCTAAAGCTAAAGAAGCAGTAGTAGCAAAATCAGATATTGAAGCTGTACCATCTAATGAACCTGTAAATGAACCACTAAATGAACCTGTAGCTGAAGTACCTGATGAACCCGATAAATCAGATAAGTATTGAGATATTGCTATATTAAATCCAGCATATTCAGAACCATCTTTAATTCCTTCTAAACCAGCAATTGCTCTTGAAAAACCGGGTGCTACTGAACCAGAATCTGTTAAATTAACTAATGCAACTGTTGTTTCAGCTGTTTGTAAAGTATCTCCTGAATCTGCTTCTGTTCCTTCTTCCCCCCATTCTACAAAGAATGATATTTCAGAGTTACCTATATTTGTTTGTACTACTTCACTAATTTCATAAATGTGAAATACTCCTTTTCTAGTTGCATTATTACGTTTTGCTACACCTAAAATAGCATAATCAAAAGATGCTGTATCACTTCCTGTAATATCTCCTACAGTAATTTCGTTATTAGGGTCAGTAAATGAAGCGGATTCAAATAAATAGGAACCAGAAGGTAAAGATATACCAATTGTATCACCAGCAGCATTTGCGGATGCTGTAGTATCCATTGTAATTAAACTACCATTAATATTAGTAATAGTAGCATTTGTAGGTACTACACCTGCAACAGAATAAATAGTTTGACCTACTCTTAATAGACTTGGATCACCGGATGAAATAGAAAAATCGGCAATTTCATTAGATGCACTAGCAAAATTACCACCAGCAATTATAAAATTAGTTTTTTTAATACTGCCGGCATCAACTACTCCTACAAAAGGTTGATCTCTATATGCCATTTTAGAATGTTACTCTAATTAAACTTTTTACTAATGATGCTAAACCTCCAACCTCAAATTGGTTAAAATTAGTTGATGTGTTTAATGATATTACAGCTGAGGTATTTTGGTTACCATTATTTAATCCCCACACTTGTATTAGTGGAGGGTTTTGATAATATAAACTAGTATTTCCTCCTGCACCATTAGATATTGAAGATGGCATTATAAATGTAAAGTTACTATTTGTTTTTGTTGGTGTTGTAACTTGAATTGAATTTACTTGACAATTTCCAGTATTAGGAGAAGATATAGTTACTCCATTTTCAGTATAAGATGTAGCTTTAAAAGCAGGTACATAAGCACCAGCATCACCTGATGTTCCACCTGTATCACTTACTGTTACTGTTAATGTATCAGAATCTGTTGCTGTTACAGAAGCATACAAATAATTAACATGCATATTTTGTATTACAATGTAATCACCTGTTGATAAACCATGTCCTTCAGATGTAATTGTTAAAGTTGTACTTGATCTACTCCAAGTTAAACCACCATATACTGTACCTGTAGATAATATTTCTACTCTACCATTAGCACCACTACTTCCATTGTCTAATGCTTCATATCTTACTGTTGGGCTATAAGTTGTACTTACACCTCCAGCTGGTAGTCCTGTTAATAATGATCCATCCCCTTGGAATGATCCACTAAATGAACCCGAACCTGCTCTAGATAAAGTTGATGTATCAGCAAAACTAGCTGTAGCATCTGTACTTAATGTTGTTGCACGAGCCGCTACTGAAGAGGAATCTGATGTTCTAGAATCTCCTGCTAAAGTAGCAAAAGATGCTGTAGTTGTAGTATCAGATATTGAAGCTGTTCCAATTATATCTCCTAAGAATGAGCCTGTAAATGAACCAGTATAAGATCCTGTTGGTGAAGCTACACCTGTTAAATTAGTTCCATCTCCTTGGAATGATCCACTAAATGATCCACTAAATGGACCACTAGCATTTTGTAATTCGTTCCAAGTACCCCCATGTGCAAAATACATTGCTCCATCTGCATGTGAATGTGCTATAGCACCATGATAAGTTCCTGCATTAGGAAATTGTCCTGTATTATCATAATAAAATGGAATTATACTAGCAGCTTGAGATGATGTAATAGCACCATTAACTGTTAATCCTGCTTCTTCTCCATTTATTGTTAAACTACCTGATATTTCGGCACTTCCTGTATATGGGAATCCTCCACTAGTTCCTGAAGTTCCTGAACTACCATCAGTACCACTAGTACCAGAAGAACCAGATGAACCAGAGGAACCATCTGTACCAGATGTACCATTTGTTCCTGAAGTACCATCAGTACCTGAGGTACCACTTGAACCTGATGTTCCATCAGATCCTGAAGTACCGGATGAACCAGAAGTACCACTAGCAGATCCTAAATCAACAACCCAATCTGAAACTGTACCACTACCTCCGGTTGAAGTTACATTTACTTCTAAAGAACCTGTTCCACTATTATATGTTGTAATTCTACCAATCATATAATTAGCAGTATTTCCGTTTTCTTGAATTAATACTTGTTGTCCTGCTATAAAAGATAAACCAGTATCTATTGTTAAAGTTTTAGTACCTGTTCCAATAGTTAAAGATGTACTTGAAGTACCTGAGTATGTACCGCTAGTACCTGATGTACCTGATGTGCCAGATGAACCTGAACTTCCTGAAGTACCTGATGAACCATCTGTACCTGTAGTACCACTAGATCCAGAACTACCTGATGATCCTGAACTTCCACTTGAGCCTGATGTACCAGAAGTACCTGGGGCTGATTCTAAACTAATATTCCAACTTGAATAAGTTCCACTACCACCAACAGTTTGAATATTTACAGACATAGCACCCGTTCCTGAGTTATAACCACTAACAGTACCTCTCATAAAATTAGAAGAGTTAGCAGAAGATGCTATTAATATTCCTTGCCCATTTATGTAAGCTAATCCTGTTTCTACATTTAAAGATTGTGCACCAGTACCAATTGTTATAGCTGTTGATGAAGTAGTAGTAAATTGATCCCCATCAGCACCAGAAGTACCTGAACTTCCTGAAGTACCAGATGTACCATCAGTACCAGATGTACCACTTGTTCCTGAATTTCCTGAAGTACCGCTTGTTCCATCAGCACCACTTGTTCCTGAAGTACCAGAAGTACCAGAAGTACCACTTGTTCCATCACCACTTCCACCTCCTAAACTTCCTGTACTATAATAAATGTCACCTGAAGAAGTATTATACATTAAAGCTGCAGAAGCATTATTATTCTCTATAATACTACCTGAAGTTATTATAGGAGTACCATCAATAGTTACAGAACCTGATAAATCAAAATCATATGGGCCTGCTTCACCATTTAAAGCATCAATTGATCTTAATACGTGTTCTGGAAATATTATACTTCCGCTAGCAATTCCCGAGGTACTTATTTGAGCCATGTTATTTCTTTATTTCTATAATAAATATATATTATACTACTGTTTCTTTAAATATAGTTTTAGTAACGTTATATGATTTTGGAGAAGGTCCTGCCATCGCTGCATTTATACCAGATGGTATTAAATATCCATTAACTAAAACATTCATATTGATTCTATTTGCCCTATCAGCTCCATTTTCTAATAAAACAGGTGTATTAAAGGTTGATATATCTGCTCTAAACATAAATCTTTCTGGATCACCCCAATATGAACGAGCAGCAAATTCAATTGCTTCTGTAATTTCATTAGCTTGATCTACATAATCTGTAAAAATAGACATACTATAAGTTATATCTATATAATCTGGGATTATTCCTAGGATATATTCTTTTTGTGGTTTTTGTCCTCTTAAAACATTAAAGTTATCATATATATTTCGTTTAGAATATCCTGTTTCAAAATATTGTACATTATTAACTTTATTACCATCTAATTTATTACCTAAAGTATTATTTTTAGTAAAACTGTCTCTTTTAAACATTATAAGAGGTACCATTGTTTTACCATTTTTGTCTCTATAAAAACCATCAGCTTGCATGGATTTCCATCTTTCAGGAGAACCATAAATTATTGGTACAGCAATTCTTCTATCGTTTTGTGTTACTGTAGGTTTAATTACATTTTCTAAATAATATAAAATAGCACTATCTATATCTTTTAAACCAATAGAAAATGTTTTGTGTTTAGTATCATCTTTTAATGATATTTCTTTAGCTCTATTTTTTCTAGGACGGCCAGGTTTTGGTTTAGTAGGAATTACCTC
>Ga0208767_1003969_pt1 | contig 10544 bp, 13 predicted proteins | sample VirMetDEL_Mar_21_FD_184514 | JGI IMG/M metagenome (GOLD analysis project Ga0208767, IMG submission 184514) | Aqueous microbial communities from the Delaware River and Bay under freshwater to marine salinity gradient to study organic matter... | ecosystem: Environmental > Aquatic > Marine >... | reverse complement strand
AGGCAGGTAGTGATGATGCCCATTCATTACGGCCTCTCTGAAATCGACACTGGTAGCGCATAGAAGGTCGAAGACCTCATCGTAAGGCTCTGTAAGGATCTCAATAACTTCGTCGGCAGCCCCATCCGTATAGGCCGTTCTGAGAGCCAGATAGAGATAAGTAAAAGCAAATATGAGGTCTTTTTCTCCCATTTCCTCGAAATGAAGATCCGGGAGTGCAGGCCCCTTAACCCCTAGGCTTTGATTCCAGAACAAGATAGCTGTGTCCTCGGGGTTACCAAAATCAAACATTGAACGATCTTAACTCTAGGGAGGATTCCTATCAACGTCCAAGCCTAATGGACTTAAGCTTTTGCAGCTGAACAAGCATATTGTTCGCGGATTGCGTCGGATTAGTAGACTGAATTGTTACAGTGTTTTGGATGTGGTCACCAGTAGTATTGCTGATTGTGCTAACAGCACGGGCAACGGCATTCCCAGGACTAATGTTACTAGGCATTTTGACCTCGGTGTTCTGGCCTGCCTTGATACCCTTCCAAACATGGGCCGGAATAACGCTACCAGAAGACGGGGCTTTCCAGTTTCCAAACGAAGGTGCTTTGATCTCTGACAGCTTGCCAGAAGCACTCAGGAACCCCTCTCTCCCTAGTTCGTTGACGGTATAGGTAGAACCACCAGAAACAGGGCCACCAGCAAAGCGAGCGCCGTCATTCGCTGCTCCAGTTCCAGTTCCAGTTCCAGTACCGCCAGCCCCCTGTCCGGCTTGCAGGTCAGCAATCTCTTGCATTTTATCTCTGATCGCCTGCACTTTTAATAGTTGGCGTTGCAAAGCACCGTTGGTAACATTGTCGACGGCGCCGGCGATGTTACCTTGAACCCTAACCTGATCATTCATTGCGCGTTCTGTATCTTCGACTTCTCTGCGCATTTTTTCGTGGGCAGCAGTTAGTGTCTTGATCCCACTTTCCGCCGCAGCAATAATTTCATCGCGCTTTGTTTTTTCTTTATCGAGTTCAGAAATAATCTCGTCTTGGGCTTCTTTTTTCAACTCTTTTAATGACTTGACCTGATCTTTCTCATCTTTAGTATTCTCGCGTTTAATACCAGCAAGAGCTTCAACAGCATCCTTGATTTTGTCAAGAGAATCCTGCTGAGCTTTCCGCATCTCCTCAAGACGCTTTTTCTCTTCCTCATCTAGCTTTTTCTTTTCCTTTGCTTGCTGCTTCTCTAAAATTTCTTTCTCTTCCAGGGCTTCTTTCATCTCCTGTGCCTGTTCCTTCTCTAGCTGTGCTTTCTGCTTCGATAGCTGTATGCTTTCAATCTGAGCCCTTAGCTCCTGCTTTCTGTATTGGTCTGATTCATTAGCAATCTGTTTTCTCAACTGCTGTATTTTCATTAGGCCAAGTTTCTCATTCTGAGGCCCACTGTCAAGATCGCTCCTCTCCATCGACTGCATCTCCCGCAATCTGGATATCTTTTCGTCCATCTGCGACATCTCCTTGCTATGCGCAGAATCCATTTCAGATTTCAACTTGGCGTAGTACGCCTTAGCGGCAGCTATCTGAGCGCTGAAGTTGCTTTGGACTACTCTTTTTTGTTCCTTTAGGGCAAGGATTTCATCTTCAATGGCACGCCTTGCTACCTCTCCGGCAGCCTCGACCGCTTCAATCTTGCGATCGTAAACATCTCCAATAACTTTTTTCTGTTCCTCAAGAGCGCTAATAGACTTGTCGATAGCCTCAACTTCCGCGTCTTTTGTCTTATTTATATCATCGATTTTGCGGTCCATCAGTTCCTTCTCTTGGGCAAGCTGCGCTTTTTTAGCTTCTAGCATCTCATCGTACTTAGCCTTTTCGATACCAAGCTCTTTCTCAGCATTCTTCCTCACGGCTTCGGCCTGTCTTGCCAGGATTTCTTCTTTTTTCTTGGCGTACTCCAGGTATGCCATTCCTTCTTCCTTGCGTTGTCGCTCCAGGTTCGCCAGTTCATCGTTATATTTCGCTAGCTCAGACGTGGCTCCAATCGTTTCATCGCTCAGCTTACTAAAGCCGTCAATGCCTGAGTCAAAGTTGGCGTTCAGTTTTTTGCCCATATCTTCCAGGCCGTTAAGCAAGCCTCCTACAGGAGATTTTTTAAGTACTTCATATAAAGATATAACGGTATTCGAGACTTTATTCAAAAGTTCCATTAACTGCCCAAACAAATAGAGCACTGAATTAAGAGCAACCTTAAGAATAACGCCGATAACATGACCCAGTCCCTGGAAAAGCGCTTGAACCCCAGGCATTTCTGTAGCAATCTTTGTGAATACTTGGACAAAGGCCGCATAGACCTTCATCAACTCTTTACCAAGGGGGGCTAAGGCCTGACCTACCGATTCCAGGCCAATGGACGTCAGCGTCTGCAATTTAGCGTTCAACTGGTTCAGTGTCATTCCACCTTTTTTGCCCATCTCTTCGATACCTTTCTGAGTATCGCCAATAGAACGCAAGAACTTTACACGAATTTCTTCGTTAATCGCTTCAAATGCTTCCAAGAAAAGGCCAGAGGTGATCTCACCTTTCTTCATAGCGTCTTCAAAGTCGGTAATACCCTTGTTTGCGGCAAGCCAGTTCTTCAGCTGACCTCGCAAGCCACCATCAAGTTCAGCGAACTGCTGGTTGAGTTCTTCACCCTGAAGCTTTCCTTTACCCATAACCTGAGCAAATGCCTCGATGTATCGACCAGCTTGCTCAGTATTCAAACCAAGCATAGTGGTTCTAGCTGAAATAGACTTAATAGCGCCTTCCGTATCTTTCAGGCTGCCGCCAGATTCAAGGATAGCAGGACCCAGACGGCGAAAAGCACCTTCGACTTTGCGGAGAGAAACACCATAGCTTAGCGCAATATTTTTGGCAGATCCCAAGATAGCGTTCTGAGTTTCAACGCTCTGCCCTAGACCATCGAAGGTCAACTTAAGTGCTTGAATGTCTTTAACACGACCAGTGATCATACCGATAGAGCCAGATAGGGCCGCTATTGTACCAACAATAGCAGTAATTGCACCAAAAGCACCCTGCATGGCTTGTCCCAAGCCCTTAAGCTTATCTCCGAATCCCTTTGTGGCATTCCCTGCCGCACTTACTTGCTTGCCTAACCCTGCAACAACGCTTCTTTGTTTCTCCCAGTCCTTGTTGATGACTGCAACCATCCTCCCTTGTTTATCCAGCTCCATATTGTACTGGCTCATCATAGAAAGCTTTTGGCTTTCATCACGCAGCTGGCCTTTAAGAGAGGACAGGGTACTTACCCTTGTTAAAACGCCCTCAAGTCTTTTCACCTCTTCCGTATGACCTTTCTGGAGTGCTATATTTTTTTTGTAAGCTTTTGTGTTCTTACTGATAATCGAAGCCTGTCGCTTAAGGCCATTGGATCTTGTCCCTATAAGAGCTAGTTCTTTTTTGACAGCCAAGGCGGACTCGCCTTGAATGTTAACCATTTTATTATAGTCTTGAACCAGCCCTTTCAAGGCACCATCAGCCACCTTCTTTACTTCCCTGAAGCTGCCAGTGGCACTGCTTGTCTCGTAAGTAACCTTAACATCAACGTCTTTATTGGCCTTCTTCAGCTCAGCATCCATCTTCTTGCTGAGAGTGGCAAAGACGGTGTTGTTACCTTCTTTAACAGCCTTTGCCGCCTGCTTAACAAGATCCTCAATAGCAGCCTCTGCTTGAGTCGCAGACTTGGCGATCGACACTAGGAACGATAGCAAAATTAGAACCCTTAATAACATCAGCCATTTCGTTAAGTATCCTCGCTGGCTTTAGCTTTCCATAAAAAAAGGGCTTGTAAGGCCCTCAAGTGTTTTTTTCGTAAGTATCGGTTACGAGATTGATGCGACCCTTGCAGTAGCGACACCAGAACCACCATCTTCGGTGATTGTAACGCTGTCGCCAACTGAATAACCAGAACCGGGATTATTAGTCCCGATTGCGATTACTTCACCGTCGATATCAGTGTTGAGAGCAACGGTGGCGCCACCAGAAACAGTGGCAGGGACGGCTGTGGCATCAGTGGCGTCAAACGGAACTGTTGTCACCAATGTGTCCACGGAGGCGATACCTCCAGTCAGCTAAGCACCAGCCAGGGTTAGGTGATAAGGACCGTATCCGGTAAGTGTACACTCCCAGGACACAATGCTCGTAACTTCGTTAGACTCGGTGTAACCGGTCAAGGTGCCGTAACCTTCGACAGTCTCAGTGGTGCCAGTAGGGCCAACACGCTTGAAAGCAACACGCAGGCCATCAGCCACGGTGTTCTGTTCGGTTAAGCGAAGGATTTTGTAAGCGGCGTCGTTGAAGTCGGCGATACCAGAAAGAGAGATACTGAAACTCTTAGTGGTAGCAATAGCTTGAGAGTAACCCTTGGTCTCGTCGTCGTAGGTGTAGATTTCTTCAGAACCAGTGTCGGTCTCAAGAGCAGCGTTCGTCAAGCTAGCTAAACGGATACCGGGGTCGGTGCCGTCCATTGCGTAAGGAGTGGAAGCTACAGTAAAGATGCCGTTGCTGTAGGAAACAGTAGCGTCGGAAGCTGGAGGAGTAGCGCTATCCAGTTCTGGGTTGGTTGCAAAGTCAGCGACCAGCGAGTTCTGGACAGGCACAATGTAGAAGTCATAGCCGAATGCGGCTGAATAATTTGCCATAGGAGAAACGGGCAAAGCCCGCATGAAGGTACCTCAGACCCTCATGGGGTCGTTGCCTTAGATTGCCAAACCCCTCTATTCCGCCAAAATAGGCATGTCTCCCTTGATCACCAGCATCGTCTGGACTTGCGCCCCAATGCCGTCAGCCACCGCAACGGTCTCAAAGCTCAGAGAGCCAGCAAAACGCCGCATAGCACGAGCGACTGCAGCTGTCAGCTCTAAACCAGTAGCAGGCTCCCAGCAGATAAAAAAGACCTTCCAGTCGATGTATATATCGGACCCCGATGTCAAGTAGTCGCGACGCTTTACATCTGCAGCGTCATGTATAACGACTTCAACGCCACTGATCGACTTGATAGCAGGCAGGTCCTGGCCTGGGGTGACAACCGACATTGCAAGGCCTGTTTGACCGGCCCTGAAGGTGTACTCGCCAATCAAAGCAGTGAAATCAGGGTCAGCAGCCAAGGTATTGTAAATAACCTGTGCCGAAGTAGGGAATTGCTGTGCCACAGGCTTTAAAATGCTATTTTAGTGTACCTTCGTCGGTAGAATAGGGGCAAGACATACCACCCGGAGGCCCAGCGCTGATGAAAGAACACTTCTCCAGTGGTGCCGTCTTTACTAATATCTGAGATGCACCGATCCCAGGATTACCTCCCCGTTTACGAGAGGATTTCAGATTATTTGTATAACATGTCAGCCCTGACACGCCGAGAGGCTCGCCATCAATGGCGCACCGCTATCAAGGAATGCTGGAACAATCGCTGCGCCTATTGTGGTGCCACGCCTATTGTTGACGAATCCCTTACCGACTTAACGATTGACCACGTAAGACCTAAGAGCAACGGAGGAGAAGACAGGACCACTAACTGTATTCCAGCTTGTCAAAAATGCAACCAAGACAAGTCCAGCCAAGAGTGGCTAGCCTGGTTTCGGATGCAGTCTTTTTACACTATTGAGGCCGAGTGGCGTATCCAGCAATGGCTTAAGGGTGGTATTAATGGCTTCGGACCTTATTCTGAAGAAGATGTCAGAATTGTCGAGGAATACGCCAGCAAGGTGATGGGAGAGTGGCCCTCTAGCTGAGGGTTACGTCTTCCTCTGCAATGACCTTCGTAGGAATCGAAGGCAGTGTCAGCTTGTAAAGGTTGCCGCTAGGATCCGAAAAAGTTCGGACTTGCCCTGAGGCTGACTCCTGAGCAACGAGAAAGCCTCTGTAGCCCAACTCCGTCTTGCGTGGGCCAATAAGGATAGCGTCTTCTGCTATTAGCGCATACTGGCCTCCTGCCTTGCCTCGGGCTGAAGGGGCGACATCTTGGTAACAGAACAGCGCCCAGTTTGGGAGTTCTTGAGTTTTGATTAGGTGGACGTAACAAGCCGCATAATACCCTGCGGGACCATTGCCCTCCAAAGGCTTGAAAAATGCAAAATCTAGCGGACTTGCAAGTTTTTTATTGTTTTTAGGGTCTCGCTGGCTATTCACATAAACAGCTGTGCCAAGAGCTGTCGGTAATTCAAGTTCATGCATTGCCGCACGATGCAATTCCGTCATTTTATGATAACCGCTTAAAACATATTCATAGGGCAGCTGGTAAAAGCGATCCCAAGAGAATTCAGGATCTCCTGGGAATGCCTTTTTCATCTTCCAGTAAATGTCCTCCCAGTCGGGCTCGACACTTTCACCAGCGCCTACTTTTTTTCGATCTCACCAAGGTCGCCGTCATCGGGACCTTCCTCTTGTTCCTCTTTACTAATAAGACGTTCAACGCTTTTTGTTTCCTCGTCCACAAAAAGCTGTGCAAGAGCCTCTACAAGGTCTTCGTGAAGGTCGACAACGTCATTCATCGTAATCTCATTATCAACGCGGTACAGGAGCATACAGAAGGCCATCATGAGCTGTTTCTTTTGCTCTGTAGACATCATCAATGATGCAAGCTCTGCAATCTCACTAGCAAATTCGTCGTAAATAGGGTGTGAGCACTTTTCAGGCTCGGTGACGGCAAGGACAACCTGCTGGTAAGCATCCTGTTGACCCAGCTTATAATGACTGGCAACGGAACGAGACAGCTTCATTACCGACTGCAGCACTTCGTCCTGACTGTTGACATTGGACATGAACGCCTTTTCCCCTACAGTAAGGAAACCCTTACGCTCAACTTCAATCTTGCCACTAATATCACTACCCAGTGTCTCGACACGAGAGTTAACCTTAGGGGCAACTACGAAAGGAAGCTTACTCATCGATGCTACCAGCTAAAAACTGGACTAGAATACCTATGAGAGATTAGCTTTCATAAAACCTTCAAAGTCGAACTGTGGATAGGGTCCTTCACCATACAGGACAGAGGATACCCATGGCCTTGCAGGCATATAGACAGGCCTTGCGTTTGGGTTTCCGTAGGGCTGGATGTAGCCACCATTGTGAACGATATTTGCGTAAGGAGCATCATAAGTCACCTCGATCCCATTATTATTGGCTACCACTTTCCCAGAGCGTGCTAAAGCCCCTGTGTCGTAAATATCTCTGCTCCCGGTCGACCAAGACCAAGACGCTTTCAAGGCATCGTCAAGAGCTTTTGCGACCTCTACAGCTAATTTAGGCATGAGTTCGTCAATCATTTCCAAGTATTCCTGCTTTATGTCTTCTATATCAAGCTCAATTTTTTCAGTCCTGACCCCAAACGTAAGGGGGATACCCATAACAAGACCGACGACAGGCACTTTAATCGTGCCCACCTCTTGTTTACGAACAACAGGAATTTTGCTTATATCTCTAGATGTTGTAATTTTCATCAATTTTGCAACTCTGTACCAGTGAGTTGGATTTCAACGCCGCCAATCTCTTTGTAAATAATTTCATCAATACCTTGACCGCCATATCGGCCACTGGAACGTTGAATCTTAGCTGTTGGCATGATTGGGTCTTGGCCAAAGCGGAACCTGCACTCAGTACCGGTAGCGAGCCACTCGTACTGTGTTGTCACTTGAGTCCAAGTAAAACCAGTCTCATCACCAGCTAACAGGTCATAGTCAGCCGGAACAGTCGTAAAATCTAAAGCGTAACCACGATAATAGAACTGATCACCACTTGCTCCTGGCATCATTTGCCCGTCAAGCTGACTAGCCAAGGGGATCGGCTTAGAGCCAGAAGAGACACCGCTGTACTGGCTCCTGTTGATAAAAAGACGCACAAGGTAAGAATCCCCTGCAGCTTCCACCCAACGGCCATTCACGAGGCCCACAGCGCCCAGTGAGGGCACTAGCAACCTTCCGTTCTGATACGGCAATAACGGGGAAGTGCTGGCCACGGGACTCCTTCGATCCCTCTAGTCTTCCAGCAATCCCCGCGCCCGTTTTTTACAGCTTAACTCGGACTTCGTCCTCGCTACGCTTCCAAATTGATTTCAAGGATCATTCTAAATAATGTATCCTTCATATCAAATAACTTTTCCTGTTCTTCTGCAGGTCTTTGCGGTGATCCAGGCCATTTTTCAAGTGCCATCGTTACTGCATAATACAATGTACGGACATCTTCATCAGTAAGATCGACCTGAAAGCCTTTTACCTCATCTTCATTCATTTGCGACACTTAGAGCAGGCCTCGATTTCACCTTTCAGGTACTTAGCATAGGCTGCATTCATTGGTCTGAAGGCCTCACAACCCTTGCACCATACCTCAACGACTTCTGCTTTCCCCACAGCTGCCATCATTTCATTGACTTCTGGTGAATTCTCAGGATGACCAGACATGATAACTTGCAATAAAGTTGCCCTATTGTACCATTAGGACCGAAACAGGCTAGAATGTCCTGCATATCCACTATTACCACCAGGCAAACTACCGGCTAAACAGGAACAAAATGCAAAATACCTCGCAACTTCAGCCCGAACATTAGCCTTCTCTTGCGTAGTACCAGCAACTCCATTGCCGACAACCTCCCACTCCAATACATCAGCCTTAACCAGTACCTTACCCTCAGTATCCCCTAAGTTTTGATTGCTTTCTGCCTGATCAGCTGCTTCATACTCATCCAGTAATGCCCGAACCCGCAAAACCGCAGGATCACTCATTACCTGCAACTGGTTCATACAGTTCTGAGTGCAATCAAGCACATAAGTGCCAAATGGTAACATCAAACACTCGATAACCCTCAGGTCATCGCCTGCCACCCATGAGCCACTTGTGTCTAAAGCCATGATTGGCACTCTATACGGTCATTTTTAGTATTCCAGCGATAAAATGAAGGGAGACAATCTGCCACCACTGGAGTCCAGAATCGTGATTAAACTTGCCCTTGCACTCCTGATGGCAGTTCGTTGCCGACAGAAAGACGCTACAAAACAACTCTTGGCCGAAATCTACCATGGGTTCTCAGAAGATCAAGCAAAAACAACGATGAATCGCCTCATTTATCTCCTTGAACCACAAGAAAGAGATTGGATGAAAAATCTTGCCTAACAATCCCCCCTCGGATATAACATCCCAGAAGTAGGCCTGGCTCCTCCTCCTCCTCCGTCACAACCTTCGCTTAAATTGTTACTTATATCATTTAATACAGAACACGGCGTATAACCATCGTCAAACCCAGGATACGCTATACTACTTACCCTGTTGATACTTGTTGTTGTATATGACCCAATGGAAACACTTGGTCCCAACAACGAAGCATCCTCAACATTATCAACATAAAACTTGAGATTGGTAACCACATTTCTCCCTGTAAAGGGCCAGGCGGCTGGTGCAATACTATCTAATTGAGTCCATGACATAATTAAACACTCAAATCCATAAGTACCATTGGACCATAATGATAACTCGTTACTAAATAAACATTAGTACCATCCCCTAAATCGGTCAATACAACCCTGTCACCCGTGTCGTAATAAGTACTGGTACCACTAGCCGCCATCAAATTCGGATTCGCAGCTACCCAAAAGAAGTCCTCATCTATAACACTAGTACTCGCAGTTGTATTAGGAAGTAACGTATACCTTCCGATAGCAACACCTCGCGTATCTACACGGCTATTACTCGAAGTATTCCGCCTATTTGGTTGCGTCCACCCCGTAAATTGACTCGTGTTTACATACGATACCGGATACTGACTAGTACCATCCCCAGTCACCATACACCACTCCCCAGTTGTCCTCTTGAAAATTGTAAAACCATCCTCATATCCTGAACTCCTTGAGCTAAATGTAGGCCCAAATGTGAAAAATTCCTTCCCATCCTCATTGTCATATATCAATAACCAGTTCGCTTCATGCCCTGATGTCCTAAATGCTATACTCGTATCAGAAGATAACCCACTTACAATACCATACCCTCCATTCCCAATCCCATTGTCATACGCATTCCCTACATATAACCTCCTCGCTGACGTACTCCCAAAACACGCATACGTCATATATCCCCTATCAGTTGTACCATCAGCTCCCGCACTGATTACTAACCCCGCATAATTAGTTGACGTACTACTACTCGCATCCCTCTCAATTATTAACTGCCTATTCACATTACTCTCATTCCCGTTTACATCAGCTATCCATAACCCTAATTGCTCTGTCATCGCTGGTAAAGCATCAGTCGCAGCAGTCCCAAACCAATTGTAATTACTACTGTCCCATCTCTGCCACTTGATTATAGGTGCCATCTATACTGAAATACTCAAGTCCACGTATTCTTCCAAAAGCTGTTTCGGAAAATTTTATAGATTCTCAGAAGGGACAGTCTATAGGCCCGGCCTGGCAAGTCGGGGGTGGGGGGTTGTTTCTTGACATGCCGCTTACCACCCGCTGCAGCTGTGGCTGTGGCTGTGTGATAGTGATTGGCTTCTGTCTCAGAGGTACCCCCCTCAGCCGT
>Ga0208767_1003967_pt1 | contig 10545 bp, 11 predicted proteins | sample VirMetDEL_Mar_21_FD_184514 | JGI IMG/M metagenome (GOLD analysis project Ga0208767, IMG submission 184514) | Aqueous microbial communities from the Delaware River and Bay under freshwater to marine salinity gradient to study organic matter... | ecosystem: Environmental > Aquatic > Marine >... | reverse complement strand
TTTGTTTATAGTGTCCTTATCGGACCAGTTGCTTTTCATTAAAATATCAGTAATAAGTATTTTTTTATCTGTATTTTTAAGCACTAGATCAAAAATCATTTTATGATCTAAGTGCCCATATTCTCCATATGGATTGTGTGTAAAGATAAAATCTGCATTTTTTTGAAGTTTTTGAATATTGCCTTCAATTACTTTTGTCATTCTTCTTATTGGCGACTCGCCATCGCCGGGCTCGCCGGTTGGAACGCCCTGTGGGCGCCTTGTTGGCACACGATAAAAGGAAGAGGGGAGATCGATGCAAGTTAAGTCGATTGAGAGCTTGCTACAGATTCTTTCTAGTGCAAACTTTCTATTTTTACACCAAGCCCTATTTGGATTATTTGCGTCCGTTGAGCACATTAACAAATGCTTTTCTACTGTAGGGTCTTGGATTATGGGATACCCAAACAGTATTTCATCATCCGGATGGCACATTACCATTAGTATTTTTTTCATATTTTAATCTAACTCCTGAACCACTTGAAACCAGTTTCCTTTAAAAATTATAAAAGGAATTTTTTCTTTTTTTAATAAACTGATTGTATCATGATAGAGATTAATATATGATGGGCCTTTTTCTTGACCAGCCGATAAGTCATCAATAAAAATATCGCATTTTCTAGAACATAAAAAAGACACTTTTTCTTTAGAGTTTTTTGTTATATTAACAGACTTGTATTTAAAGCCGTGCATATTCAACCAATCTTCCGTTATGCTTTGTGCATCGTCAAAGTTCCTTGCTGACAAGAAGTGTATATCATATTTTTCAGATAACTTTTCAAGGGCGGCCCTAGCACCTGGGAGTGGCTTATCTTTCATGATCTCGGCCCGAGTAAAGGCATTTGGGTGAATAGAATGTCCCGGGAACTTTGGGCTAGCCCATTTTTGTATTCTAACCCAGTGGTTATTTATTGTGCTGTCAATATCGCAATAGAGTTGTTTTTTCATAGTTTTATTATTTTTGCAAATTATTAAATATAAGATTAAATAATCTTTTTTTATTAAGCCAATTATTAAAGTATAAAGGGCACCTTGTTTTAAATTCATTTTGATTTTTTAAAATAAATTCAACCAAAGGACTTTGATAAGGGTTGTAAAAAGGCCTCCTCCAGTCGGCATAGCCAGTTGAGAATCCTGGCTGGCACTCTAGAAAATAAAGCCTGCCATCTTGGTCTTCAATAATATCAACCCCTTGAAGGTCTAGGCCTAGAGAAGATACCGATCTAATAATTTCTTGTTTTCTTTCTTTCATTATATTGTTGCACCTTTCTTGATACTTTATAAAAAGAGGTCCCATTTCTTCTTTGAACTTTCCAGTTATTGCAACCCAGTCTGTCGCCTCGCTTAGCCTGGCATACCCTGTTATAACAGAGTCGCCGGCAACAATCACTCTGTAAGATAAATTATACTTTCCATCTTCTTTAGATGCATCGATAAATTTAACTGCTATTTTTCTAGTAAAAGGTTTTTTATTTTTTACTTTATTAAAATCTCCCTCTAGTTTCCTAGAGTAGTGATCGAGCTCGGCTTTATTTTTGACTAAATAAGAACTGCGGCCTGTCACCTCATTGTTTAGCCGTATTAAAAAAGGATAGTTAATTTTTATCTCGTCGGCGCTGTTAAAAACCTGACATTCGGGATGTCTAACTGACGCCTTTTCCCAAGTTGCAAAGGCCTCATCCTTACAGTGGACGTTCAAGTATGCAGTTGGACTATTTATTGACTTTATGTTTTTTTTATCTAAAAAGTAGTATAAATCCATCGCCCAAGATAAAGTCTCTTGCGTCATCTCATCAGAGTTCAACCTCCAGAAGACTGCCTGGATGTTGCTAAAATCTATGGATTGATAGCTTGAATTTGTCTGAAGATCTACTGCATTACCAAAGTGCTTTTCAAGCATCTCTTTCTCATAAACCCTCCATCTTGTCCCTCTATCAGAAACGTTTAAAATTGTCATTTTTTAAATCCTCAATAAATTTTTCATAGTATACACTATCATTTGAATAAGTAAATATCTGATAGTTTAATGCACTATTATTATAGTTGTATAGTTTGTATTTATTTGATAGGCTTAAAGAAATACATCTTTTAGGGATTGTGAGAACAGGGCCGCATTTATCGCCAATTAGATTTTTTCTACCTATTTCATTTTTTATAATTTTACAATTATTATTAATTTTTAAAATATGATTATTTAAATTAAATAATTGTAAAAAATTATTAAGTTGATCAAATATTTGTAATGGTGTTGTTGTTGGTGTTTGGTATCTTTTTGCATACTCCCTATAGGAGTTAATGTTCATGCAAGAAAACAGTTTACTAGTATTGGGCTGCTCAAAGAGGTGCCAGGAGTCTTTTCTAACGCCAATAATTGCCAAACCGGGGAACGTTCCAAGTTGCTTGTTCGTCGACGTTACGAACACCCTGGTGTCTGGGCTGATTGGGTAATAGGGGAAAGAACTAATTGCGTCGACAATTCCGCCTTTAACGTGTTTATTTCTTTTAGATTTTGACGTCTCCAGTTCACAATATAAGGGTATGCCATTCTTGTTGTTGATCAACATGTGATTTGCTAACTGTTTCCACCTTTCTTTGAACTTACCAGGCTCCCCAATGACACTAACAGGAGTGCTGAGAGAGCGAATAACGACCTCCATTGCCGTTGTGCCTGATCCAGGAACATAGATAATATCATAATTTTTTAAATTAAATTTTAATTTAAAGATCTTAGTTACATCTTTGTAGAGAAGTTTAAAGTTTTCACTTCTATGAGAAAAATGCATATCATATGTAAACCCTGTTAGTGTATTAGGTCCAAACATTTTTTAAATTTTTATAGCAAATATCAAAATGATTTTTTTTGTCAAGCCAGTTATTGTAATACATTGGCATCTCAAGCTGAAGTGTTGCAGCATCGGCCACCAGCCAATCAACTAACTCCTTTGGTTTGTATGGGTTCCAAAAAGGCGGTGAGGTTCGGCGGGTATCTCCACTAAAATAAAAAGGCTGAACTTCTAAAAAGTAAATATTATCCTCTTGGTCTAAAATCATGTCAACGCCCTGGTGGTGTAGGCCTAGGCAGGAGACCGAGTTAACAATTTGTTTTTCTTTCTTTTTTATTAACTGTTCAATTTTTTTATTCTGCTCAACAAATGACTGCCTTTTCTTGCTAGTGAATTTGCTGCTAATTGCTAGCCAATCGTCGCTGAGTCTTGCATATGCAGAAACTACAGAGTTTCCCGCCACTGCAACCCTAAACGAAACGTTATATCCGGAATCAATCTTTGTATCGATAAATTTAACACAAATTAATTTTGTATTTATTCTTTTTTTTCTTCTATATGTTTCAAAAAGTTTATCTATATTATTTTCTAAATCTTCATCAGACTCTATTAAGTATGTGTCCTCTCCTGTAACTCCGTCATTCAGTCTAATCAAAAAAGGATATTCAAATTTTTTACTTTCAAAATCTTCTCTAGAGTCAAAAGTAAAAAACTCAGGACAATTAACCCCTGCTAGTTTCCACTTCTCAAAGCACTCGTCTTTGTTGTTGGTGTATAGGAAACTAGACATTGGATTAATGATTTTTGAGTTTGGATTTTTTAATTTATAGATTTTTTCAAATTTGTAAAAATCACTTAGCGCTTTTTCTGTGACAGACTCTGTGTTCAGTCTCCAGAAAAGAAACTCGCTCTCCGATATGGAGCTTTTTTGACCAAAGTATTTTTTAATAGCCTCTTCCTCAAAAGGCCTCCAATAGGAGGCGAAATCAACATTATAATACGACATTGTTAAACTCCTTTAACCACCACGATAGTATGTTCTTGTGCCCCACGTGAAGAGATAGAGGGTTCGCTATGCCTTCGTGGCGACGACAAACAAGCCAGTTTACTGGTAGGCAGTATGGAGAGTATTTTTCTTTCCACATTGTTCTATAAAGACCAGCCTGCCCTCTCGATGGGTTGGTTTGCTGCTCATCCAAGAGAGATTCTAAAAACTTCGTACCCCTCTCGTCGTTTTTGCTGTGGAACATGACACCCATGTTGTAAGACGCCATGTAATAAGGCATCTTAGAGCAGGACTGCTTATCATAATCCAGCACATCTGCCCCAATATCTAAATCTCCTATATTTCCTTCATAGGTTTTAATAAAATCTCTAGGGTTTTGCACCATTGATAAACCATAGTGGTGGCAGATTTTAAACCCTTCTAAAAACCCTTTATGCACAGGAAAAATATCGTTGTCAATATAGAGGGTGTTGTCCGCTTCTGAGTCTAGAAGGGCCTTGATTCTAAAATAGGAACTGTTTCTATTTTCTTCTCTTGTATTAAATTTAATTCTATTAAATTTTTTTAAACTACAATTTAATTTTGTAGAATAATTTTCTATAAATTTTTCAAGCCTACTTTCTTCAATGTCATGCCAGACTTCAATTATCAAACTTGAATCTAGTGATTGGATTAGTTCAATCGATTTTAATAGAAATTTAACATCTCTTTCTCCAATTAAAACATAAATTACTTTATTTATCATATTTTTTAATCCATGGGTGCATTATTAATCTTTTTTGTATAGTATTATACTTTGTGCTTGATTTCAAGTGATAAATTGCAATAAATTCTTTTTGTGTTGACTGATCAATGTGAGATACTTGATCTTCTAAAGCAATATTAAATTTAATTTCTTCTTTTTTAATAGCATAAGCCTTTGTGATAGACGGGCTTTCTTTATGCGGCCAGTTAATTGTAGGTATTATTCTATAAACTTCATCAACAAACTCTCTTGACTTGGCCAAGTCTATAAGGCCGCAAAACGATCCAATGAATTGAGAGTTTCCGGGAACAACCAGGCTCCTATTCTCGCAAGAACAAAGAACCACATCCTTGCTAAGATCAATTAGGTGAATAAACTCTGCCTCGAACACAGAATCCACATCAACAATAAAAGAAGGCTTTCCTGTCTCTTCAAGGGCGTGTAGGCAACATTTAAGTTTTGAGTATGTAACACCCTCCCACCCTTCATCGTGAAGAGTGCTTGTCTCAAGTTTAACAAGATTATCTTTAATGACAACTTTTTGGAATGTTTTAATCCACTCTTTTTGCTCTTCTTTCAGTCCAGAATCATAAACATAAATTTTGTTTATATTATCTAAATTTATGTTTTCAAATAAAGATCTTAAAAAGATCTGCAAAAAAGGATAGTAAGTTGAATTTGATACAGTTACAATGTTATAGTTCATTATACCACTCCAAGAATTGATTGCATGTTTTTTCTCTGTGGTTGTTTAAGAAGTTGTATAGCTCTTCTCCTTCCAGGCTCCACCAGTCCTCGTAAGACACTCCAATAAGTTTTTTGTTGCCGAGTATCTTAACTCCTAGCATCTTTGCCTCTACGGCTGTTCTGGGTGTTGGTTCTGGGTGTCCTGAAAGCACCATCAAGCGATCGTGCTTGCTCATCTTCTGCAAGAAACTCTTATAGTCCTTGTCTTTGAACAGCCTGTATTCTAACTTGTTTTTCTCACAGAACAAAACTGCTTCTTTGGTTTTCTTAATCTTGTTGGCACTGTCGATTACACCAACTACGTTCTCTTTACCTTCCTTTGATAACTCTAAGAGCAAATCTAAGTTTTCTTTCGAAAACAAAGAGCACGTTGTGTTATGTAGGTTGTCTAGCCAGGGCATGTTTTTTGCAAAGATGTCTAAGTGCAACTTTGATAAGCAAACAACCTTGTGCGCACTTTTGTAAAAATTAACGTTAGTTAATCTTTCTTTTGGCACAACAAAGCCCTTGCAGTCTATTGGGTTTCTTTTTTTATCAAACTTGTAATCGTGCTCATAGATTATGTAGTTGCAGTTTTTAGACATGAAGGCTTTGCAGTCGACTGGCAGCCCGGCAAAGTTTCCAACAACGTAAAGTTTGTCTAAGTTGCTTTTCAGAAAATCGACTGTTAAGTTGCTTGAATTAACCTTGCTGGAAAGAAGAGTGCAGTTTGAAAAAAACTGCACTAGGTTGTCATCGTTCTTTTCGGCCCCTCCTACAATCTGATCTTTAAAATAGTCGGCTACAAAAACTATCATCTTCTATTAAACTCCCTCAACCTCATTTACATATTCACTCCACTCTTGCTCTTCTTTTGAGTATACTGTCTCAAGATAGTCTCCCCACACCTCTTCTTCGTTTGGCCATTCTCTCTCAAGCCAATCAGCCAACTGAACTGCCTTCTTTTGCATTGCGCCGTGATTTTCCATCATCGAGCGCATCTTCATCTTAAATGAGCCTTCCTTTGGAAAACACCACATAGAATCAGGAATGATAACTTTATCCCATACAACTTCTTTCTGAACGTGGCGAAGCTCATAGTCTACCTTAAGTGGAATAAACTTGTTTTTTCCCTTTACAGGCATCGTTAAGAAGTCGGTGTGCCCTGACCAAGCCGGTGCGATGATGGGAAGACCTGCTTGTGCTGCCTCAAATAGCGGAAGCCCATAACCTTCACCGTGAGTTGTTGTGATAAAGGCGTGAATGTCTTTGTGTCGATAAAGAAGCGCCATCTCCTCTTCTGTCATATAGCCATGAAGAAGATATACCTTACATTTCTTTTCTTTGTAATCTTCGTGATCTAGAAGAACCTTGATCCTTTCAATACAATGAACCCGATCAATCTCGCAGTTCTTTGCTAGGTTGGTCTTTAGAACTAATCCAACATTCTCACGATCAAAGTTTTCTTCGATAAACCACTTGACTAGGTTCTCTAGATTCTTTCGTGGTCCCCATTGGGCAACCGAAAGAAAGTTAAAGTCTGTTTCAAAAGAGATTTGGTTTTCAATTGACTCTGGGCTGTCTTTAAAGTCCCAATCTTTTCTTGGATAAGGAATAACTTCAATAGGTGTTTCGTTTTTGTAGCCCTTGACGATCTCTCCAGTCTGTTGGTTTTGTGCGTCATAAAAAGTTTCGTCAAAAGCATAACGAGCAAACTGAGAAGGAACAATGATTTTATCCATCAAATTTGCCTTCTCAATCCATTCTCCCGCAATCTTTGTAGTTTCAATACCTGCGGTGACGCCAATGTTGATCGGGGCCATACGCTCCCATTCAAGAGGTATTGTGACCTGTATTGATACGTCTGGCTGAGGCATTTGCTTTTGTTGCATTAGCATAGCTGTCTTTTGAATGAGTGAATCAAGCCATGCTCGCTCCTCATCATCTTCAAAGATCCAGTTTGTCGCACCCCAACTGGTTGAAAGAAGGTAAAGATCTAGATCTTCTTCTCTTGAACGAAGTGAACGAAGAACCAAGCGTGTGTGTTCTCCATAGCCTGATTGTGATAGCGCTGGGCCTCTAACTAATACCTTTTTCATACTACCTCCTCAAATGTCCAAGTTGAATGATTTTTTCTGCTTTCCCAAGATCCATAACGATTATGAATGTCTTCTAGGAGTGTTGGCCACTTATCACAAAAGTCTTTAAAGTTATAGTTCTTTTGTACGTGTTCTCGACCAGCTTCACCAAGTGCTTTTCGTTCTTCTTCGGGCATTTCCATAATCTTCGTGAGAGCCTCTATAAAGTCTTCCTTGTTGAGGCGGTCCTCATAGATGTAAGGAATGTCTTGAGAGCCTATGATGGCCTTTGAGGACGGTTCTAGGCCTATTCCAAACCAGTTCTCACCATCAGTTACTTGTTCTTGGAGCCCACCGGTCATATTTACAATGATTGGGGTTCCACAAGAAAGAGATTCAAGGGTTGCTAGACCAAAACCTTCAGCATCTGAAATGTTGAGGGTGCAATCAACCATATTGTAAATGTTCGCAAGAATCTGCGGTGGATACTTTTGCTTTGAAAAGAATACTTGGCCATCTTCGTGCATATCAAGCTTCTTTGCAATTGCTTCTAGATCTTGACCGTTTGGATCTTTTGGTTCTGTATGCATGATAAGAGTTGCCTTGTCCTTTCCAACTCTTTCCAAAAACTCTTTAAACCAAAATAGTAGGGTACCTGACTGCTTTCGTCGTGCGTTTCGGTTGTTCCAAAAGAATACAAACTTTTCGTGGGACTCTCCTAGTTGTTCTTTCCTAAGATCTGATGTAGCTTCTGTTGGCATTGGCTTGAAGATGTCGCCATCAACTGCGTGTGGAACATAGTGAGATTCAACATCCGGCGCAACTTCTCGAACAATAGCATCTGTAACCTTTGAGATTGAACAAATAACATCATTTGAGTTATAGAACTTTTCATTATAATAGGGAGCTGGAAAGTTGTCCCATACGTGATAATAAACCATCGGCATTTGAGAGCGGATCTCGTCTTCCATTTCCCAAAGCCACCCAAAGAAACGTGGATCTGTCATAAACCACAAAAGGTCCGGTCGATGATTTCTCATAATCGACCGGACCACATCAGGTGTTCCAAACCCGTCAATCGGGTAAATAACCCAATCATCGCCCCACTCCTCTGTTTTGATGGGGTCGTATTTTGGGTGTTTTATAGCACCACCAAGTGAAATAACTTGGAACTTTCCTGTTTTTAGAAGGGATTCTATTACATACTTTGTTTGAGTGCCAACACCAGACGGGGAAAGAGGCATGTCTGATATTGTTAGAATCTTAATCTTGTCTGTCATTTTACCTCGGGCAATGTTTTGTATGTTTGAATTCACAATAAGTGCAATTCATTCTATTCTTAAAGTATAACTGTTTGTGAATATTATAAACTGCTTTTTTTGTAAAGTCAAGAGCATTTTCAACTTTTTTTTGCCCTGAAGTGATTTTAAATATTTCTACCCTATTTTTCTTTGCTGTTCTTTTAAGAAGCGCAAAATGACATTCAACGTCTTTTAGTGGGATACCGTATTTCTTAGCATAAAAATACTTGTAAAGAACTAACTGGTAGTTTGTCATCTTGCTGCTTTTCTTTTCTGCTTTCCATCCCCAAGAACAAGTTTTGTAGTCTAGAATGTGAATCTTGCCATCTGAAGTCTTGATAATAAGATCGATAAAACCTTTGAAAGAAAAGTTATAATCAATGTCTAGATCTTCTTTACAGTCTTCATAAAGAGAATATTCTACAGCAACTAACTCAAACTTGCCGAATTCGATGCGAAGGGCGGGTAAGATAAGCTCAACAAGGTCTTCACCTTGTGCTTTCATCTGCTCTACGAGCATTTCATCGTATTCTACACCATCTTTTTGGAGTTGGTTGATTTGTTTTGTAAAATCTTTTTGGAAATAAGAAATAGGATCTTCTATGTTCTCCAAGAGCAACTGTTCCGCTGTGTTGTGAACAGCGGAACCAAAAGCGGTATGGGCAGAGCCCTTGAAACCAGCAATGTCGTCGACGTATACTAGCTTGTGATACCAAGGGCATTTATGCCAATTGGAAAGTTCGGAAAAAGAAATATGTGGTTTATGTAGCTTCGGCTCGGTCATTTAGCTCCCTTATCTTGTTAAACGCTTCTGGTGAGATCTTAGCAGAAGCGGAGGCGCTTGTCAAGTAAAAATGCTCAAAAGCGTTGGCCCAGTATTCCCTGAGAGATGTTGCCCCATACGGAGAGGCGAAGAGGCCTGGGGTTAGGATGTGTAAGATGTCGTAGCCAACAGTTTGATAAAGAAACTCATCCCATTCTGGGTCATACTCAAACGGAACAGTTTTAAGGAACTTTTCTGGAATTGCTATTTGAGCTTGCTTTCCCATTAGACCGATTAACTTTAAGTATTTTTCTTTATACTCTTGTTGGATCTTGCCGTCGCCATAGATAAAGTCGGTAAAGCGCTCCTCAAGAGAGTGCGCAACCTCGTGAACAATGTCGTCAAGAAAGTCCTGCTCGGAAGACTGTTCAGGTAAGACATAGATAGCGCCGTCAGCATAGGCAGCGTTTAGATCTCTTTCTCTAAGATCCTCAAACTCACCAACATAAATAATATCGATGCCTTGCATTAGAAAATAACCCGGTAAGGCTTTTTCTAATTTTTCCAAGGCTTGTTTAAAATCAAACCTAGTCTTTCCTTGTATAAAAACCTCAATTTTTCCGGCGTATAAAGTAAAAAAGTTACTACTCATTTCTTGCTAGCCTTGCTTTGAATCGATTCGTATGGTGCTTGCGGTGCCGGAAGAGCTATTCCTTCTGTACCATCAGCTCTAGTGTATCTCAGGGCGCCTTCGACATGGTTGAGGGGAGCATTTTCACGAGTCGACATTTTCCAACGTTCGAACTCTTCTGCTTGCGGACTTAGATCGTCGGCGGCTTGCGGACCTAGATCGTCCATTGCTTGCTCGTAGCCACGAATAAAGTTTTCCTCAGCAAGAGCAAAAACAAGCTCTGGGAAGTGTGAAGCCAGTACATCAATAACCATCTCAACCGTAACATTGCCGGTTTCCGGTTGAAGTTCTTTTCCAACATAATCAACAACAAAAGTTTTTAGTTCGTTGTCGACTTGCACAACCTCATCAAGGTCAGGGTTGCGCATTGCTTCTTCCATTGTTTTTATCTTTTCCATTTTTTTACCTCTTAT
>Ga0208767_1003965_pt1 | contig 10551 bp, 14 predicted proteins | sample VirMetDEL_Mar_21_FD_184514 | JGI IMG/M metagenome (GOLD analysis project Ga0208767, IMG submission 184514) | Aqueous microbial communities from the Delaware River and Bay under freshwater to marine salinity gradient to study organic matter... | ecosystem: Environmental > Aquatic > Marine >... | reverse complement strand
TCCCGGATTCCGAAGTTGTCCATTACCTGGTATAAACCAATCACCACAAGCAGCATTTGCTTCTGCAGTCGTAACAGCATCAGCACGATTATACCAGGTTCTTGAGACTTCAGTCGTATTTGGTGCTACTATCCATATAACACCACCAGATCTACATATAGAAATACCACCTGCATAGGCAGCGCCGGGTGAGGTTATTCTATGAAAGTGCCATTGTGTTGGTCCAAATACAATTGCCATTTCTATATTTTGATCTGTTTAAAATTATTTATAACTTATTTCTATTGGTTTCACAATATCCTGTGATTTTTCTTTTTTCACTTCACCTTCAATATTTAATATAATTTCTTGATAGGCACTTTCAATTTCATCCTGTGTAAATTCAATTCTTGGTTCATTGAGTCTTGAGGACATATGCGCCTGAAAACCAGAAATTCTCATACTATCAGGATAAAACTTCACATCTCTTTCAATAATATGAAAGTTTTCATAAGTGATATTATTACGGTTAGTGCCAGCAATTACAACAGATGCAGGTTTATTGAGTGCCTTACAAATATGTTGCCCACAACTGTCACAACCAATAAAATAATCAACCTCACCAATAATAGCACACCATTCTCTTAGATTTGGATCTGGGTCTGGTTTGTAAGTCTTAATATTATAAAAATTCTTTGCTCCCATAAAGATTATATTATAATTCTTTGACAGATTATCAATAAAATAATTCAACATCTTATCAGGAATAGACCTCAGACTATCATCATAAATTCCAGATTCATGTGGAACTGCAGTAGATCCATAAGGTTGTATAAGAATTGTTTTCTTCTTCTTATGTTTCTTTTTTGCTTCAGCAACAATCTCAAATGCTTTTCTTTTTTCTGCAAATGAAAGTTTCAATTGCATAGGAGGTAAGTCACTATGATCATTAGAATCATTAATACAAATATCAAATGCCTCTCTTAAAGAGATTTCATTACGATAATATGCAGGAAGACGATAAGGTTCTGGTGATATTACCCTATCTGCTTTCCAATATAAATCAAAAGATCCACGAGCATCAGGATTAAAGGTTCTTTCCTGAAGTTCTGGAAATCCCCAGGCAATAAAATCCCAACCAGGAATCATTATGTACCATTCTTCGCCTAGATGATTCTTATGATATTTGAGTAGTGCAGGAATGGCAGTAATGATTCTCCCAAATCCACCGTCTAATGAGATGATTGTAGTCATTGATATAATAATTTTTGTTGTTTTGGTTTTTCCATTTTTTCTATTGCGAGATATTGTTCCCATTCTATCACAGGACTAATATGATTTGCATCACAATGAGTACTCCAACCAGGCATTGGGGAAATCAAATATCTTTGTTGTTGCTGAAGTTCCCAGAACTTATCATAATCTTTTGAATAATGAAAACCTTCCTGTTCTTTGACTCCGTGAATAGAATATTTTTTATGAATTTCTAAATCTTCTAATAATGTTTTTATATCTACAAGCAAATTATTAGTCGTTGCTGGCACTGCTCTCCAATGAGAACTTTTTGTTGCAAAAATCTCACACAAATATCCCTTTCCAATAAAGAAATCAAAATCATATAAAGTTACATAAGAAGGATTGATTGTAAAACCCTCTAGCATTATATCACACCATCCGGGACGATGTAAGTAATCATCCTCTAAGAAATAAATGATTGTATCATCGTCAAAGTTTCTAGATTGAATAATATCCAATGTAGATAAAAAACTATCAGTCTCACTTCCACATTTAATGACTTCTACATTCTTTTCTTTTGCAAGAAAAGTTTTATCTATACTTCCATAAAATTCATCATATACAATTGTATAATTAACCAAATTTGAATTCAAGGTATTCTTAAAGTTTTCAAACACTTTAATCTTGTTAAACCATTGTGGTCTTGTGCGATCAGGAAGCTCTTGTAGTTTTGAATAGTAGCAATGTCTTAAAAAGACTTCAATTGGTTTTTTCATTGATATGATAATGTTTTTTTCTTTTTTGGAGAGGTTCTCCATTGCAGAGTAACTCTTTTTTTAATTACACCAGGAACAATACAGGTTACACAATGAAAATTATGTGGGTCATTTTCTGTGCCCGAATTTACAACCATAGAATTATATGTTGGCTCAATTCCTTTAATTTCATTTGTATGATTCTCCTTGTATAAAAATATTCCACCATCATTACTATCCCATTCTTCATTCAGATATATTGTTCCATTATAAGGATAACAGTTATCTGGATGCCATGTAATATAAGATCCGCCGCTCCAAACATAAATCGATGGAGAAAAATCTAGATCTTCTTCGTCAAAATCGACTTTTATTGCTTTTTCTATGCTTTTCTTAATTTGTTTTCTTAAAATCTTATTGGATATTTGATGAGTAAGAGTATTAGTAGAAATTAAACTTAAATTCTGATCCCATCCAGAGCTAGAACCCCATACATCTCTGTTCAACATTGATTTAAAATATTCCATAGTATTTTTAATCAACTCCTCATCCAAAACATTGTCATATTGTTTTATCATATCAACACCCCCATGCAACACCAGAATATCTTATATTTTTTGTAACTTCTTCAACTCTATGTGGAAATAAAAATAATGATGGAAATACTACTACATCACCTTCTCCCAAATTAACTTTATGATCATCCCAAAATACCAAATCACCACCCTCATAATCATCATTGAAATTAATAATAATGCTTAATGTAGGAATACCTTTGACATCGCCCTCAAAAAGTGATTTGATGTGATCGCAATGCTTTCTCATGATTTGATCTTTTTGGTATCGATTAAATCTAATTGGAGAAAAGCAAGATACTCTTGATGCTCTTTCTTCACCTATAAAATCATTATATGATTTAACTGACTGTGAAACAAAAGGATTTAAAATTTCTTCCAATTCTGGTGAGATATTGAAAACATCAAGTTCTTTTGTTGGATAACTAAAACTCCTTTCTCCATCACCCCAAGAATGCTTTCCCCATTCTTTATCTTTAATAGAATCAATCACAAATTTGCAGGTATCTTTTGGAATTAGTTTTTTTGCTACATGAATTAATTCTTTGAGTTGCAAATTTTCAAGATTCTTTTTCATCTTCATTCAAAAATTCAAGATCTTGCTGTTGAATTTCATTTAAAAGTTTAGATGCTTCAATCTCCATTTCATCCCAATTCATATTTGAGATTCCTTCATAACCAACTTTTTCTAAAAGTTTTATATATCCTCTGGGAACTACCTCAAGACAAAAGTAGTCTTCGACTTCTTCATATCCAGGATCATCTGTTTGAATTCTTATTTGTAGTAAATCTAGAATCTTCTTTACATCTTCAAGAGTTTTAAGTTTATCAACACACAGTTGATATCGTCTTGTTGGTTTATCAGTCATAAGTCACTCCAAATGATTTGAGTTTTGAGTATTTATTCCACCATTCTAGGTGGTTAATATGAGGGTCTTTCTGCCTTTCAAATTGCACATGTAAGGCAAGAGAAGGTATTGGATTTACTCGAATTACATGATGCTCCCATATGTCACTGATCGTATTTCCTTCATGTATCAATTCTTCAATGGGGTCTATTCCATTCCAAGGAGTATATTTTGAAGCAAGTTTCTCAAAGATATTCCAGTGGTCTTGAAATACCTTTGGAGTAGTCATCATAGTAAAGGTAGTCCATATACCCTCCTTCCAGTGCCTTGTGGGTGTCCTGAAGAGTCTTCCAGGAAAGACATAACCATACTCATAATCTTCTGGGTTGTCAAAGGGAAACAAACACAATTCTTTTTCTAAATGATAGTAGTTCTTTAAGTATTGATAAGAAGACAACATCTCTTGAATCGCTTCTATACAATGTAAGTAATCGTCCTCTACAGAATATACTAGGTCGGCAGTAGAATTCTTACAGTATTCAAATTGCTTTAATCCACTATAATGAAATCCAGGAATTTCTAAATCCATAAGTTGATATGGATGTTTTGAGTGCTGTAAGATTTGATTGACTTTAGAAATACATTCTTCAGTGCAGTGGTCATTCAAAATAACAAAGGATACTTCATCTTCTTTTACAAGATTAGAAGAATTAATGAGTGATGTTAAACAACCTAATATTAAATCTTTTTTAGGTATGTCAATATATCTTGGTTTATCTCCATGAATGTTTTTACCATCATGAATTCTTAGGATGATTTCAAGTTTCATGAATATGAAAAATTAAAAATATCAAAAATATTATTCATTTCTAATAGATTTATACAGAATCCATAAACCCATAATATTCTTGGAGTGTCTCCAGATATTTCAGTAACCTCATGCTCTAAATGTGAGGTGATGTACATAATCATATCTTTTTCTTCAAACTGATATGGAATGTCTTCAACGTATGTAATACCACCACTCTCCGGATTTTGAGTTACAAAATTACAATGTAACGTATAAGTGTTTTCATAATACACTGGATCAGTATGTTTGTAACAACTTCCTGGAGGAAATGCAATGGTGGTTACAACCCCATCAGTGAAAGAAGGCCATGGTGCTATGGTTTGTTCTTTCACCTTCAAATAATCAATCAATCTTTTTTGAATATCATAAACTTCCTTCGGATATTCAACTTTATAACCTTGATATTCTTCACATCTACTATAAGCATGTCTTGTAGTAAATCTTGTCTGCTTATCATCTTTATTCATTCTTGGGTCCATAAAATATAAATTTTTATAATGTCCTAAAGTCCATTGATTTAATACTTTGACCTCTTCATCAGTAATAAAGTCTTTAACTATTTTAACTATTTTTTTTGTATCCATTTTTAATTATAAGAAAATATACTTTCTTTATTATAATAAAAGTTTTGATAATCGATATCATAAATTTCATACAACATATTTTTAGATTTTCTTGTAAGTTGTATTAATTTATCATTTTCTACCTTAGATGAGTTTAATTTTTCAATACCATCAATACCAATTTTTTTCAGATCCTCTAATAGATTTTCATATCTCACATAATAATTTATTTCTATCTCATCATCTTTATTTAAGATGTGGAAAGTTTGAGGAATAATCCAACGATTAAATTTTTTGGGATTTTTATAGATGTATGATGTATATTCATTAATGTCCATTGAATTACAGAGATCATAATGATCATGTTTCTCTAAACCTTCTTCACCTGTTGCAGAAAACCAACCACTCTCTTTCATTCTAGCAAACTTATATGCCGAAATAAATCTATCTATAGGATCACGAATTGATGTAAATTTTGTATAATCATTCCAATAATTTTTATATTGCTCCTTATACTCTTCAATAGTTTTATCTATATAAAAATTTTCAACTCCCATTGCTTTAATAATAGAAGTCCCTGCATTCTTTGGGATATGAATGAATATAAGTTTTTTTTCGTGATTAATTGTCATTGGTACAATAACTTTTTATTCTTAATCGTTATTAGTGTTTCTATTTCAGGAAGATAGAGATATTCTATCATACTATTCTTAAGAGTATGTATTGCATGATCAAAAGTTTCAACTAACGGTTCTCCTCCAAGATTAAAACTTGTATTCATTAACATTGGCACACCAGTTTTTTCAAAGAAGCAAGAAATCAGATTATAAAAATGCTCATTTTGCTCTTGAGTAATTGTTTGAATTCTACAAGTATTATCTGCATGAATAATTGCAGGGACTTGCTCAATTGCATTCCCATAAGCATCCATTGCATATTGCATATAAGGACTTTCTTTTAATGAAAGCATATTAAACCATTTATGTGCTTCTTCATGCAGAATACTTCCTGCGAAGGGTCTAAAGTTTTCTCTTCTTTTAATTTGATTTACTATATCTTTTCCTTTTGGATTTCTTGGGTCAAAGAGCAATGAACGATTTCCAAGTGCTCTTTGACCTGCTTCTGACTTACCTTGAAATAATGCAACAATATTTTTTTGAAGAAGTAAGTCAACTACATCATTGTAAGAAACCCTTTGAGTTTCAAGACCACTCAAGTCATAAGATTCTTCTTGATATCCAATATATGCATTCTGTAGTGGTTGAATTGGTGGATTATTTCCCGTTTCTTGAATGTAACGATAATATGCAGCACCAATACTAATGCCAGCATCAAAACATATTGGATCTATGTATAAATTAATGTCTTTTAAATTTTTAAGATAATGATAGTTTGCAACACAGTTTAATCCATAACCACCCGATATTACTATATTTTTTACTCCAGTTTTTTCAGTATACTTTTGAATGAGATTTAAGATATGAGTTTGTGTTTCTTGTTGAAGATTATATGCTTTATCAACTCTTTCTTTCCATTCTTTTGTGTTGTATGGGTATTGAATTTTTTCTTTGCAATTCATATATTGTGCGAGTCCCATTACCTTTCCTGCACCATCAATTGGATGATATCCAAAATCACCAGATACTTTACAAAATTTTTCACCCACACTTAAATGATTGTAATGTATCTGTTGATAATATTCATTATGATCACTAAACTCTATTGTTTCAAACTCTCTAGTTTTTTGATAGAGAATTTTTTCCTTTTCATTTTTACTTAAAAAATATATTGTTTCAATTTCAATTTCACCATCACTTAGAATGGCACCAGAAGCATCGACAGAAAAACAAATTGCCTCATTAAAACCAGAATTATAAAATCCAGAATATGTGTGATAAAGATGGTGTCTTTCTTCTTCAATAATTAGTTCACCATATGAAAGATTTTGAATTTTTTCTTTTATCTTTTCCAGTGAAGGTGTATAATCTTCAGGAAAATACTTAGTAATAATTAAATTATCAAAATTATTGTCTTTTAAATTATCTAAGATATTATCACAATTTAAATCATGTTTTTTACGAGAGAATCTTTCTTCCATTTGATAGGAAATAATTTTCCCATCCTCTAAAATACAAATAGAAGAATCATGCACTAAAAGTGGTATTGATAATATTTTCATTCGTCAATCCAGCTCCCTCTCATTGGTGCCCAGTATCCTTCAACACCCATGACTTCAACATTTTTTACAAGTTTTTTACTCAGATGTCTATAAAGTAAGTGTTCTATATCTGCCTGCTTCTCTGTCCTTGATGCATATAAAATATCTGTTTTCATTTTATCATAAGTTTCTATAATATTCAATAGTAAACTACTATCAAAACTCCAGCAACGAGTCATGTATTGAAACATGGTTGATTTAACATCAAAGTTATATAAGTTTTGACTATAATATGGTGGAAGCAATACAACTTTATTTTTTGCTTCAAGGTGTTTATAATAATCAAACTTTGAATTTAGTTTATATCTTCCACTAATCTTAAAAACTCTATCATAGGAATCCATAGAATGAGTTTTCAAATAATCTTCAAACATCATAATTTCTAACATTGACTTGATGATAATATCAGGTTCAATATCACGATTACTGCGAAGATACTCTTGAAGATGATGTTGTATTTCTTGATGAGTCGTGTAATCAATCACTTCACAATCAAACAGGTCTTTATCTATACTTTTCTCACCACAATCAATAATCACTGCAGAAGAATGTGGTGCATAAGTTTCAATGGAATTCAAAGTATCATTTGTCTGGTTTATGCGTTCTTCCGTAGAATACTTACCATAAGAAGTATGAATTGCAGAAGTTATGATAAAGTGAGAAGTCATTTGTATTCTATAAACTTCTTATTTGACTTTTTAATAATGTCTGGGTCAATTTTATGCTCCACTCTCCAAAACTCCATGTTCATTCCCTTATACTTTTGAACGATTTCTGATGGTAGAATACATCTTGGTGGTTTATATTCAACCCCTTTCTTGATTGTATGAAGGTCTTTGAGATTACAAGCCTTATCAAAGTTTTCATTTGAGTATTCTACATTCTCGAAATCATGAGAATAATAAGATCTCTCAAGAAACTCATACACTTTTCTTATTGTTTTTTCTGGTTCTTTACACAGATTCTCATATTCAATAAAGTGAATCATCTCAGGATTGAGTGCATAACCTTCTTGAAGAAATGAAAAATAATTGACTATTTCTCTTTCAAAAAGTTCTTGAATTCTTATAAAAATATTATGAGAAAAAACCTTTTCGTTAATTTGTTTAGTATAAAAACAATTTTTATTTAAAATTACCTCAAAAGAATTTAGAATGGAAACAATATCTCTTACAGGACATAAAATTTTTGTATAAGGAAAGAGTGCTTTGAGAAAGTTTGTTTTCTTTGTCCAACCTCTTGAACTATCAAAAATCACAGATTTCTCTATATGTTGATAGTAACCATCAAACATTCCATACATTACATTTTTTCTTTGCTCTTCGGTAGTCGTAAGATTACTCTTTGCACCTGTAATCACATCAATTGCATTTCCGGTGAGTGCTTCTACTGGAGATGCAATATCAGCATAAAAATCTGGATTCTGACGAAGAATTCCAGATAATAATGTGGAACCAGATCTTGGAAGTCCACTTATAAAATAATAAGATTTCATATATCAAGATTGTGGATATTCAATACTACCTTTAGGAAGAGCAATCAAATTAAATGAGATTGAAATGCGTTCTTCATCGTGATTATTAGTTTCTACTGAATGAGGAAGATAAGAAGGAAAGAGAATAATATTACCTTCTACTGGTTCAATACGAATACTTTCTCCAGTAAATTGATTTTTTTGAGATGTCAATGAGCAACCTTTCCACATTTTATTGATTGCAGGATTTTGCAATACTAGTTTTCCACTTTCCTCTGGTGCTTGGAGATAAAAGACACCAGAAAATACATCGCCGTGTACGTGCTCACTATTCATACACTGACGACTATCATTCACATTTAACCAAGCTTCAGTGAGTGCAATATCACAATCCACAAAGTCTAAATCTGCAACTGCCTTAAATCCCATCTGACAGATGTATTCAAAGAGAGGACGAAGTTCTGATACTCCTTGAAGTGTACTTGGAGATTGATAACCAGCAATATTTGATCGTGGTGTTTCTTTGGTTGGATTTTGTTCTTTATATTCTTTGACTGCAGTGAGGAAGATTTCCTTATGTTCTTCAAACTCTGGATATTCTGATTGCCACAGAGGAACAGAATAAATCGGCATTAGGTTCATAGTTTTTTCAATTATAATGAAACTTTGTTTTATTTAGTTCTATTTTACGAACCATTAAATATATGATAAATACACGTTTGATGAGTTCTGATGCATCTCGGTATATCTGAAGGTTTTCTACCATAATTTATATAAAAAATCGAGTACAAAATACAAGTATCAAAGTACAAAATTCAATAAGTCACACACCTGAAGGCACGAACACAGTACGCATTCGGCTTATTGCCGCCGCCGTTAGAACCATTAGTGAAATTCACCATCCAAGCGAAGTCTACATCGCGCTCTGTACTACTCCAATACCAGCAGTTCGAGTACTCATCCCAATAAGTTCTACAAGTATATCCTGGATTCAAAAGTTGTGCAAAAGTGGGTACAAACCAATCACCACAAGCAGCATTTGCATTTGCTGTTGTGACTGCATCATCACGAGCAAACCAATTTCTTGAGACTTCTGTTGATCCTGGTGCTACTATCCACAGGGTTCCTCCAGAACAGCAGATAAGATATCCACCTTCATAGGCACCACCAAGTGATTGATCCGCAGGTTTCCAAGATGTTGGTCCTATTGTAATTCTTGTCATTTTTTTTAACCCTCCAAAATTGCAATAAAATCTTGAGGAACATTACACTCTTTTGCAAGAGTAACTAAAGAAGTTACAAGTTCTGCAGGAGGTAGTGCATTTTGCTTGATAACACCCCATACCATTCTAAAGTTTTCATATTTACCTAGCTCAAGACTTGTGATTGCAACTGGAAGTGATGTTGCAACAATTGGTAATGAAGTTAGAATTGTTCCAATATACTCATTAAAACCAGGAGAAGAAAGAATTGATTGCTTAAACTGATTCCATAATACTGGAGGCAGTTGTGGTACTGCTGGTTGTTGTCTTCTAAGACTTGAACTGCCCTTATAAATTTCAGCACCAGGTGGTAATTCTGATGGTAATGTTACAGAAGACCTATAAGGAATCTCATATTCTCTGGAATCTTGGTCTTTTGGAATAATCACATATTTTCTTCCGACAGAATACCAAACTGCCTTATGAGTTTCTGGATCATAATCATATGTTACAGAGACCCATACATTATTTTCTTCGTCTAATGTATAATCTGGGTTAGTTGAGAGACTCTCTCTTTGCTCATCACCAATTTCTGCATTATCAATTGTTTGCTTTGCAATTGGTTGATAGAAAGGACCATCCCAACCCCATGCATGAAGTTCGGCATCTTCTAGGGTTTGGAGATCTCTTCGAATTACACGATTCTCAAATCTCCAATAATCTGGAAGTTCTTGGGGAAGATTTCCAGTGGGAGGACAGTACCATTTTGCTTCTTCCATTTGCAGATTGCAGAAATTAACTATTTTTAGTTATTTATAATATATGAAAGAGTAATCATGATTCAGAGGGTT
>Ga0208767_1003964_pt1 | contig 10552 bp, 6 predicted proteins | sample VirMetDEL_Mar_21_FD_184514 | JGI IMG/M metagenome (GOLD analysis project Ga0208767, IMG submission 184514) | Aqueous microbial communities from the Delaware River and Bay under freshwater to marine salinity gradient to study organic matter... | ecosystem: Environmental > Aquatic > Marine >... | reverse complement strand
TAAGTTTCGCCATTAGTTATCTCCTAGCCATTTTCTGTAAGGTGTTGTAGGTGCTTCAATCGTTGGTAATCCTTCCACCACCTTATCGGTTTTAATATTAGCATGAAATCCATCTATCGCAATCATTTCTGGATATTCATTTCCTTCATCATCTGTGAGCATAGTACCACTCTCTTGATAAATAGTTCCAATCTTATCTAGTTCGCATAAAGCAACCCAATCATACGCACCAGTTTTAACAAACTCACCTTGTTCATAATCATAATCTTCTGGTGGAATGTTATTTGCATCTGTCATATCGTATTCTCTTTTAGCAAGATTAGCTGTTTCTAATGCTTCCCAAAGGTTTTGTTTGTCAGTTGCTTTTAAATAATAAATCATGTTATTCCTCACTTAAATCTGTAATTTCATTGTCGGTTAATGCTTTTGGATAATAAGAAACTTTTTTAATTGTCGAACTTAATCTATTAATATTTAAATCCCATCTTCTTCCAATAGTTAAAGTATCTACTATAGGAACATTACCAGATGTATCTGTTACATTGGATAAACCATTTGCTGTAGCAGAAAAATCATCTCTTTTGTAAGAAATAATTGTATTTAAATAATCTCCTTTTGAAACACTTTGATTAGGATAACTATCCAAACTAGTAACATTATTTGCTTTAATGTTATAACGACTTCCAGTTAAAGAAGGATTATCATTTATACCTATTCTATTATTTAGAGTTCCATCATTTAAGCCAATAAACCAACCACCATCTTGATTGTATTTTAAACCTTTTAAAAATAATGTTCCTTCACCTTGTTTAAACCAATCTGAAGTATCAATATTATTCATATCAACATCATCAGCACTCCTAGTAACCTGTGAACCTGTTGTTTTGATGTAGGAAGTTGGGAATGAACCTTGTTCTAATTGCGCACCCCAGATAAGAATACTACCAAATGTAGTTGTGGATGAAGAAACATCATAAAAACCTATGTTAGTAGTTCCACTCCAAGATGCAGAGTGAGTTACAGTAAGTGAACATCTATACCAGTCATTTCCTACATCAGTAATTGAGGCTGTAGCATCACTTACAGTTCCACTAGGAGTATTAAAAATAACTGTACCAGTAGATAAGTCAAAGTTTGCCTTACCATTATTTGAACCAGAACCAAATTCTATTTGGAGTGTTGAAACACTACCAATAGTTTTGGCATAAACAGAAACAGTCCAAGTCGAAGATGCTGTTGGTGTAATTATTGATGCATCATAAATAATTTTAGTACCACTAGTTCCATCACTTACTATTAAATCTGCTGTTTGTGTTCCATCTGGAGCAATACCTTTGTTACTGTCTATAGTACATCTAGTTTTACCCCAATTTGCATTACTAAAATCTTCTGAATAAGTAGCAACATTAGTTCTACTCTCCTCAATCAATAAACCTAAGCTCTCACCTGTAGTTGGATTGTGGTCAAATCTAGCAACATTGTTTCCTGCTGTTTGAAGTGCAGGTTGATATTTAGTAATAGGTGCAGTTGTAGTTGGAGTGTAAGCTGTTACACTATCTCTTTGTTCTAGTTGTGCTCCCCATAAATAAATACCACTTGTGCCATCTCCTGCTTCAGAATTTCCACCAGTTGGTGGATTGGTTTCTGTACTTGTAGCATAAAAACCAACATTTGTTGAAGAAAACGCTCCACTTCTAACAACTGAACACCTATACCAACCATTACCAACATCCTGTATTGAAGCAGATACAAATTTTGTTCCACCATTTGTTCCTAAACTTCCAGTTGATAAGTCAAAATTAGCTGACGCTTCACTTGAAACACCAAAGATTTTTAACCAGTTATAACCACCTGCTTTAGCAAAAACAGAAATTACATAAGTATTATCAGGAAGTGTAAAATTCTGTCCTATCCAATGGTTAGTATTATCTGTTGTTGGTATAATTAAATCAGCAGTTGTTGTACCATCTGGTGCAGTAGTGTCATTTGCTGTTACAGTTACATATGTTTTAATCCAATCTGAATTATCAAACTCTTGTGAATACTCTAATAAATTCTCCTCAGCTTTCACAGTTGTATAACCATCATAGTAGGTAGCATTACTTCCTCTAGTAAAAGTAATTCTTGGGTCTAATGCTTTTGAGTTCGCAAAGTCTAAATTAAGAGATGGTCTAATAGAGTGTCTTGTAGGTGCTACATCTGTGATACCTTGTTGAATAGTGTCAAAGGAAGTTCCATTGTAAACTTTAACTGCATTAGCAGTTGTGTCATATACTAAATCTCCTTCATCATTATCTACTGATGGTTCACCTGCTTGTACTCTGTATCTTTCTCCAAAGTTATTGACTGTTCCAATATTATTAGCAACTTCATTTACATTGGCAATAGAACCTGCAACTGTTGTTACATTAGCATTAACTCCTGCAACTGTATTAATGTTTGCACTATTTGCATTGACTGAATTAATATTAGTCGCATTACCTGCTACGGCATTAATATTTGCTGAATTTCCTGCAACTGAATTTACGTTAGCAATATTAGTAGCTACAGAATTTACATTAGCAATTGAACCTGCAACTGTGGTTACGTCAGCTATATCTGTTGCAACTGTTCCAATATCCGTTGCGTCACCTGCAACTGCTGTTACGTCTGCTGATATTCCTGCAACGGTTGTTACGTTGCCTGATATTCCTGCTACTGAAGAAACATTAGCGTTGTTTCCTGCTACTGTGTTTATATTTGCACTATTAGAATTAACTGCATTGATGTTTGAACTATTAGCATTAACAGCGTTTATGTTTGTTTCATTACCTGCTACTGCATTAATGTTAGTTGAATTACCTGCAACAGAATTTACGTTTGCTATATCTGTAGCAACAGTATTTACGTTAGCTATGTCAGTACCAACTGCATTAACATTAGCTATATTGTTAGCAACAACTTCAATTTCAGAAGTAGCTTCGTTTAAATCATTTGCTACTGTTTCTACTTCAGAGATTGCTTCATTTAAATCATCAGCAACTTTAATAACATCATTGATGTTTGTAGCTACCGTGTTTACTGACGCTATGTTTGCTGATACTGTACCTATATCTGTAGCATCATTTGCCACAGCAGTAACATCTGAGCTAATACCTGCAACCGTAGTTACATCAGAGCTTATACCTGCAACTGTTGTAATGTTGGGTATGTTAGTTGATATAAATTGTTTATTAACAGCATCTGTATTATCTACAGGGTTTGCTACATTTTTTAATCTTTTATTTTGTACATCCCAGTTAAAGTCTACGTTATCTAATGATATTACGTCACCCGCTTTATCAATAGCTTCTTGCGACATAAAAAACGCTTGGTCACTATCTGTATCTAGGTCATTTTCAGTTAATACTGAACCTGATACGTAGTCTACTAATTTTGTATTTTGACTTGTTGTTCTTCTTATTTCAATAGCGGCACCATTAGCCGGCGCTGTAGTGAATGTAAGATTAGTACCTGCGGCATCTAAAGTATATGCTGTAACACTAACACCCGCTACTGTAGCAGATAAATCATCTGTACTACGGTAACTAAAAGGAATAGCGTATGTAGTAGTTGTACCGTTTCCGGTGTATCTTACGAATGAATTAGCCATATTTGTGTTTTATCTCTTCTAAAAGGGGTACTTTATATAATTATTGTTCTAAAAAGGATTTTTTAGCCTTTTTAAACTTTTTAATTTTAAATTTCTTACGTTCTAAAACAGTAGCATTTATTTCAGGAAATTCTTTTAATAATTGTTTTTTAGCTTTAGCTTCAAATTTATGCACATATTTTAAAATCATAGCTTGTCTATAATCTTTTCCTGCTACCAATCCATCAGGTATTTTGTACAAAGAACTATTTGGGTCAGTAATAAGATTTTCTACCAACTGTTTTACTGTTAATTTTTTACCTTTATAAGTAAGTGTTACTTGTCCTGTTAGCTCTCTCCATCTATCATATGCAGTTTGACCATTAGAAGCTCTTATTGTTCTTAAATCTATTTTAGATTTTCTATCTACTTTTTCAGGCGGTAAATAATTAAACTCTCGGTTTTCATAAAATGCCTGTACAACTTTATTTTTAGTTTTAGTCATTGCAAAAGGTGAAGACCATATGCCAGATTTACCATTTAAACCAAATAACCACCCTTGTTTTCTATCAATAATTTCTCCAAACATATTACGATTAGGCATAATACCATCTTTATTAGCCAAAGGATTTAATTGTAATAGTCTATCCGATAGTGTAAATAATTCTTTTTGAGCATCTTCTTCAACTCTACTTGCATATCTTAAAGCACCTGATAAAGGTGTTATTTTATAAATACCTCTAGCTAAGACAGATGAACCAACTCTATCTGGAGCTCTTGTAGAAACAAAATCATCACTTAAAAAGAAATTAGCTGTTTCAATAATATTTTTAGTATAAAATTTAGAAGTTAAATTTCTTTGTAATGCTGTTAATACACCCATACTTAATTCAGTAAAATCTTTTTCTGTTTCTGAAGGAAGGTCATCATTGTATGCTGTAAATTTACCGAGAGCATCCATTACGTCTGCCATAACAAAAAATGGCATCATTATAGGGTCAAGCCTGTTTAATTTAACATATCTTCCATCATCTGTTTTATATGAATATGGCTGCCAACCTGTATTTTTTTCTCTCTCAAGATTTTTTCTATATTCTCTTGAACCACCACCAGTTATTTTTCCTGCTGATACTGCTAAGAACGCAGAACTCCACAATAACATTCCCATAGCTGTTCTAGCGTTTGCCTCAGCCGCCGCTTCTGGGTTAATATATTTACCATCTTTACCTTTTTTCAAAGCATGTCTAGTACTTACAATTAATTTTCTTGCAATAGGTAATTGTTCAAAATTCCATTTAATTAAATTTGAAGGTGTATTAATAAAGTGCAATCCTAATGCTCTAGTCCATTTATGTTTATTAGTAAAAGCTAAAACACCACCAGTAACACCACCTTCTAATTTTTTAGTTTCAGGATTTAATGAATATGCAGATTGAGTAAAAGTTATTTCTCTAGCGTATTGTAAAGGGTCGTTTACTTGTAATCTGTTAACACTAGAAATATTAGTTGCCATATCTGCTGTTTCCATAGCAGCACCGTTTTTTGTAGTGTACTCAGCTTCTATTTGTTTAAATCTTTCTTTGTACTTAGAACGATTAAATAATGTGTCTGTAAATCCCGCTCCTGTTTCTGCTCTAATTTGAGTATTTATTTGAGAAGCCATACGTGCTTTGTATGTCATTACTTTCATAAATTCATCTGTAGCACTTAAAACACGCATAGGAAGCGTAGTTAAATAACCAGTAGGTTTAACAATATATCTTTGAACGGCACCCCCAACATTACCAAAAGGTTCAGTCATTAATTTACCAACTGCTTCAATATATTTTTGTAATTGACCTTGACGTATGTTGTTATCATATTTCATTTGTTTACTATCAAGTATACTTCTACCTGCTTTAAAACTTTTACCGGCAGCTACTAAAGCATCTTTAGTGTAAATAAATTGTTGTAAATAAGTGTCAAAAGCTTCTTTAGCTAGTTGATTTGCTCTTTTACTGTCTTGAGGTGTAAGAAAAGCTGCTCTAACTAGCATAGTTGCAGGTTTCCAATGTGTTTGCACTAATGCTGAAATAAAGTTAATTGCATGTGTATCAGGAGAAGACAACAAGTTATTGTTAACAAACTCTGAAGCTAAATCCCATTTATTAACTTTACGCGCGTTTTGTAAAGCCATAATAACTTGGTCAGTATCATCTAATTTTGCAATTGCTTTATAAAATTCTTCTGGATTTCCTTCTTTTAAAACTGCCATTTCTGGGTCTTCTGGATTAATTTTTAATTCAGCAGCTCTAATAGGGTCTTTGTTAAGTTGTTGAAATCTTTGAGCTCTTGCTATGTTTCTTGTCATCTCTCTTTGATTAACAAGAATTTGACCTGCAACTTTATTTCTATTATTTAATTCAGTTAATAAAGCTGTTTTTTCTTCAGGTGTTATATCTACTTTATGTAAATCATTAGCAAGTTTTACAATATCATCACCTTGTTTTGCAAGTAAATCACCGTGTGCTAAAATTTCAGCATATAAAAGTTTATCATTTTTTACTCTTGATTTACCTAATTCTACAACAGCATCTGGGTCTAAACCAATAATTTTAGCTTGTTCTCTTGCATAATTTTCTGTAACTACATTATCAAATATTTCACCTGTTCTAACTTTTTCATCTGCTAAGTTTTTTAAATATACTCTAACTTGTTTTGGATATTTATATAAATTTATTTCTTCTTCAGGCGGTCTTCCAGAGCCTATTGTTTTTCTTAAATTAGTTATTTTTTCATCTATATTATTACCAACTAATCTGCTATTAAAATCAATTTTTTCAATTTCTTCTGCTTTTAAATTTTTATATAATTGTTTTTCTTTTTTAGGAACATACAAATCAGCAAAAAGTCTTTTACCTGTTATCTCTCCTCTACCATAATCTTGTAAATCTTTTAATTGTTTAATTGCTCTATTTTTAATTTGTCTTTCACCCAGTCTAAATCCACCATATGAAAACGCTCCGCCAAAAACTGTTCCAAAACCAAAGCCCGCACCAGTAGCAACAGCTAACCTTGCTTTGCTAAAATCTTCTTGTAAACCTGTTTTAATTGCTGTTGTTTGTAACATAGCATCTTGAGCTAGTGCAACTCCGGCTGCAATTTTACCTTCTGTTATAGCACCTTTAATAACAGCTTTTCCTAAAGCTTGTTGTGTAGCTTCTTTACCTGCTTGTATAATAGTCTCATTAGTAACAGTTTTTGCAACTTTATCTTTTAAAGCTTCTTTTAAAGTTTGTTTATAAGCGACTTTAGCTGCTTGTCCACCAATACCAAAAGAAATTAAATTAACAGGGTCAGCTATCATAGCACCCCCATTATCAAATAACCAATCACCAAAACTTCTATTAGGGTCATTCCAAAAAGAAGGAAGTTTATTATATGTATTTTGAATATAAGCTAATTGTTCTTTTCTTTTTGCATCACCTGTTACTGCATTGTATAAATCTTTAGTCATTGAACCAGTGTTATTATTAGCCCATGACCTATCTTGGTAAAAATATTCTAATAAATCTGCATGAGACATTTCATTAAATTTTTTAACACCTCTTACAGTATACTCTGTATCACCATCTCTAAATAAATAATAATCTCTTAATGTATCAGCAAACTGTTTAGTTTGAATTTCCTCTAAAGCATCATCTTCATCTTTTAAAAATTTAAGAGATGTTTTAGGAGAAGATGGTGTTATTTTAATTTTATTTAATTCGTCTTCTCTTTTTAAATCTAAACTTTGAAAAAACCCTTCAGCACTAGCCATTACTGTTCTCCTGCAATGTTATTTATTATTGATATAATTCTTTGATATGTTTCTTTATTTAGTTGTTCTAATTTATTCTGTTCTTCTATAGAAAGATTTTCTGGAATAGGCTGAATTAAACTCCAAGCATTTGCAATACTGGTTACAATATTGTTGTAATCTTGTTGTGGTAAGGCAGCTAAAAAGTTTTCATCAAAATTATCTCCTAAAACTTCTTTAGTGTATTTAGTAATTTTAGGTATATTAACTTGCTCAAATAATTGTTCTTCATCAATAATACCTGCAATTCTCATTTTAGATAATTTTTGTTTACCTGCTTCTTGTATATTTGAATTAATTTTAGAGATAGCTTCACCAACTGTAGTTGATACTAAATTACCATCTCCTGTATCTATTTGATATGCAACAGTATTTAAAGCTTGATTTCTTCTGGCTTCTTCTTCTGCTTGTAATTCAGCTTTCATTTCGTTTGAAATGTCAGATGTTCTTATTTGTCCAATAGAAGGAGCTTCTGTTGGTATTTCACCAGTTTCACTTGGAGAAAATAATTCAAGTGCTTCATTTCTTAATTCTTTAGCAAGCTGTCTTCTTTCTTTTGCAGTAGGTTTTTTTCCTTCAATTTCCCAAGCTTCTTCTTGTTCTATAATTTGTTCATCTACCCAATCAACTGCATTTGCATATGCTGTTTCATAAAGATTAACACCACCTTCTTCTTGTGCTACGATAGCATATTTATCTTTTAATAATTTTTCTAAAGTATTTTTTTGTGAAACATAATTAGTATCACTATCAAAAATAGCTTTGCCAGAAGGTAAATTAGCTTGTTGTTGCCATTTAGATAACCACTCACTAGGGTCACCGGCAATGTTTAATTCTGAATATGCTTCTAACATTTCATTAGCACTTTCAAACTCACCTCTAGCAATACTAAGTTTAAATTGAGCGGTAACTTTAGGGTCAGCAACAACTTTATCTTTTTCTGGAGTGCTATACCATGCAACAAAATTTTGATAACCTTTTACATCTGACGGGTCAGCCTCTAAGTATTCTTCTGATAGTTTTTGTAATTCAGCTATAGTAGGTTTATTTCCCATTTCATCTTTTTGATTTGCTCTTAACCAAATATCTTTCTTTTTTTCGTTAGTTTGAAATTCAATATCAGCTCTTCTTTGATTTTCTAAAGCAATTCTTCTTAATTGTAATTTACCTTCTAACGAAGCTACATCAGCTCTATTAGTACTAGCTAAAGATTTTATAATTACTTTACCATTTTCATCTTTTTTTCTAGGAGATGTTAAAAGCAGTAAAGCTTCATCAATTTCTTCAGGTGTAGTAGCTCGGTCATAAAGTGTGTTAGCAGCTTGTAATAAAACATCATTAAGCTCTTCATTTACAAAAAGACTGGTTTTTTTAGTTTCTCCTTCTTTTGGTGGCATGTCTAAAGACAATGCATTTAACTTTTCCATTCTTCCTTCTGAAGGAGATGCCAAAACAATACTTACACCTTGTGTAATTTTTTGTTCTTGAGCCCACGCTGCTCTGTTTGCACCATCTTTTAAAGCTTCATCAGCTTTATATTCATTAAATACAGAAGCAAAACCTAAAGCATAGGAACCATCTTTACCATTAAAATCAGGTAAAAACTTTTTGTAAAATCCTGATAAATTATCACCATTTTTAAAATTGTATTCATTTTTATTTTTTTCAATTTCTGCAATTGTTGCAGCAGCTTGGTGTTTACCTGTATGAAAATTAACAGTTTTTTGAACATATTGATTTGATAATTCAGGGTGTTTTCCTTCTAATATTTCAGCTCTAACTGTATTTATATCTTTATTAACTAATAACCCTTCAATAGTTGTTTTAGCTTTATTCCGTTTGTCTTCCACATAAGTAGTTGCAATTTTATCTAAGTCTGGACTAATTTCTTTTAAAGTATTTATTAAATCTGTTGTGTCAGTGCCTCTTGCAGTACTTTGTTGTCCTGCAAATGTTGCTCCAAAATATTGATTTTGTGATACTCTTGATTTATACGCCATTAACTTGACCCCTCTGTTGCTGTTCTAATTGCTGAAAGTTTATTTATGTCATCAGTATTTGATAAAGCACCTTCTGTTGCAGCCGTGTGTGCTTGATACCCTTTAGCTGCATTAACACCAATGTTTAATAATAAGCCTGTTCTACTTGGCTCTACAACTGGTGCAATGCTGTTGTATCTTCTTTCCTGTGCTGCATAAGCTTCTTGTTCTTTTCCTAATAACCTTACCATGTCAGTTTCATAATCTCTTGCGACATCTAAAAATTGCATATCATATGTTCCTGCAATATCTTGTATAATTTTATCACTGTTTCCTGCATTTAAATTTAATGCTTGAGATTGTTTTTTAATACTTTCTTGAGATTGCCTAAACTCTTCCATAACTTTTTCTCTGTTAGCAGCAACTCTTTCATTATCAATTCTTTGTATATCATAAAGATACGCTTTATCAGAATTTTCACGAGTTCTTTCATTTACAGCTCTTTGTGTTTTTGCTAATGCTTTCTTGCTACGATACTCTTGAATAGAGGTAGCAATGTTTAATCCGGCAACGGCTGCTTGTATTGAACACATAGTTAATTATTTGTCTCCTTCATCATTAATAAAAATGGCATTTTACCAAAACCATAATCACCGATTTCTTGTTTTGGTTCAAAACCTAAATACTGAAGCCATTTAAGTGACTTCCAATTTCTTTTGTCTACAAAGTTATAAAGATATTTATAACCTTTACCCATTTCATCTATCCAGTGTGGACACTCTTTAATAAATTGTTTTGTATGTTTAAACAATGTTTCACTAGACAACATCCATGCTACACCATAGTCAGGCTCAGCACATTTAGAAACACCAAACATACCTATAACACCTTCAGACTGTGTACCAATAATACTATAAATTTTACCATTAGGCTCAGTAAAAGGTATTACTAAAGCTTTTAACGGTGATATATTATCAGAAGCTAATATTTCTGCTCTGTCATCTTTACGTATTCTAGGTGCTAACTCTAAAGCATCTTTTAGTATAGCGGGTCTAACGTAATTTTCTCTGGTCATTTATTAAATCCTTGTTGAACGATTGTGATAATATCCTTCTACTTCTGCAC
>Ga0208767_1003963_pt1 | contig 10555 bp, 11 predicted proteins | sample VirMetDEL_Mar_21_FD_184514 | JGI IMG/M metagenome (GOLD analysis project Ga0208767, IMG submission 184514) | Aqueous microbial communities from the Delaware River and Bay under freshwater to marine salinity gradient to study organic matter... | ecosystem: Environmental > Aquatic > Marine >... | reverse complement strand
CGACTACGACTGGAACTCCGTCGAACATAAGGTCACCACCTTGATACCACATAGTACCTTTGTTGTCTACACCGTTAGCACCTAATCCTGAAGTTCCGAATCCTCCTAATGCTCTAACGTATAATCTCATTGCGTTTTGAGATACGTAGATTCTTAATCCTTCTTTACCGTATAATCTTGAAGGAATTGCATCTGCAACTTTCCCCATCTCAGTAATGATGTTAGCAGCAGTTAAAGTAGTACCCGCAACCTCTTGAGCAGCTGGTAAAGCAGCGTCTGTAGTTAACAATGTCATGAAACCGTTGAACTCTCCTGAGTTGTTTGCATCACCATTCCAAATGTGAGATTCAATATCAGCAGCAACTTGCTCAGCTTGGTGTGCTAACAAATAATCTGCAAATGATTTTGGTAAAACATCGTGTGCTGAATACCCCATCTCAATCGCTTGAAATGTATCTCTAAAATCAGCTTTACATAATTGCTTATTTACTTGTAATGCTTTAGGCTCAAGGATTCTTTCAGTTAAAGTAACTGCTCCTGTTGCTGTAAAGTCACATGATGCATCTGCTAATCCTGATGCTGATACTAAGTTAGATACAACTGATTTGTATTTAACGTTAGGCATAATTGTAATCAATTCATTTGATAAAGTTACACCTGATAATAATGCTGCTGAAATCCATTTACCTGAACTTTCACCTGCATACGTAGTAGTTACCGTTGTTGTAGTAGCCATTTTTCTATTAATTTAATTATTTATATACTTTATTTAAAATTTGAGATAGTCTATCGTTCTTTTTACCGAACTTAACAACTTCTCTTTCTACTTTGTTTTCAGGATTATGTTGGATAGGCTTAGGTTCTTCTTCTTTCAATTCTACAACCTCTTCCTTAACTTCCTCTTTAACCTCTTCAACTTTTGAAAGTTCTGTTAATTTAGCTTTCAATTCTTCATTCTCTTTTTTCAACTCTTCAATCTCTGAAAAGAATGTTTCTTTAACAATGCTTTCAACTGTCTTTTTAATTTCCTTTGCAGGTTCTTCTGACATCATTGGAGCTTCTTCTTTTACTTGTTCCATTTCAGGTGCTTCTTCTTCAACTTCTTCAACTTCTTTAGTTTTGATTTCAGCAATAATACCCTCTTCTTGAACTACTAAAATTCTATCTTCAGGTAATTCATACTCACCTACTGGTAATGATATTCTTTCATCTTCATTAACAATAGATACAGCTTGACCTGCTTCGAATGAATCAGCTTCTAATACTGCACCATCTTCTAACACTTCTTGTGCTAGTTTCACTTCTTTTTCCATTCCTAAAAATGTCTTAATTGTGTTAATCGCTTCTTGTACTTCCTTTTTCATATTCAATAAACTTATAATTGTTATTTTTGTTGTAAATTCGTTAGTTACTTACTCTAACACGTACCCTTGTACCGTTACTTTCTGTTGTTGTTACAGTCTCATTTCCTGTGCCTGTAATGTTGCCTATTCCTTGTGATTGTAACTCACCATCACAACACTTTGAACTGTATGTGCCATCTTTGCATAAACAACCTCTTTTACCCCCTTTAGGGCTTACTTTTTTTTGCTTTGCCATAATTAATTATATATTCTAACTTCTATACTTGAGTTACTTAAAACTCCATCACTTGTACTAACACCATCATACGTCCCAATAGTTAAATTTGTTGTGCCAGTTCTACTTATGTCAATAGTGTAAGGGTACGCAAAATTATTTGCTAGTATTAACGTTTTATTAGTTGTGAAAACACTTGATAAAGTTGTTATTTGGTAAACACCTTGTGCTTGTCTTACAGTTGAAAATGTAGCACCTGTAGTATTTTCCAATATAGTTAACACCGGAGCGTTTGTTCCACTCTGTGAAATAAGACAAACTAATTTAGTGTAATTCGCTCCTAACTCACTTTTTAAATTAGCTACTGTAATTTTTTTAGTATTGTAAACTCCTGCACTTTGATAGTCATCTACTACTACTAGATCATTATCTGCTAAACTTGTTAATTCTGTTAAATCTTGTATTCTCATTAATTCAAACTTTTAATTATTACGTTCATGTATTCTACCGTTATGTTCTGAGTAGCTGTATTATTTTCTACCCAAATTTCTATGTAATCGTTCTCTTCCATTTCTAAAATAGTTTGACAGCTAATAGATTCTGCTCTACCTGCTGATGATGTTGTCCCATACATTTCAGATTCAGTTATTATAGTGCCATTCTTTGCTACATAAACCCCTATCACGTTGTTATTACCTGAAGTTAAAGATGTTGTCACTGATACTTGAAAATCCCTAATCAAACCACCTGTGTAAGTTAGTCTATTATCTGAATGTGAAAACTTTTGATTAATAGCATTTGCAGTTGTAGTTCCTAAAACTTTAGTAGGTACACCACTACCTGAAATAACAGTAGCAGTTGCATTATTCAACATATACAAATTACCTATTTCTGCTGTATTTTCTATTCCTTTACTATTTACAAATCTAGTCTTATTATCTGTATAACTAACACCACTTAAATAAGTACCTCCTGCACTGAAGTTAATAGTATCTAATATGTAGCCCTCTGTTGGTATAGTAGCACTTGCATCTACATTTATTCCTACCGTAGAACCAAACACCACCATAGAAGAATAAATCAATCTAAAACGTCTTGTAATTGTACAAGTCGAAAGTATATCTAATATATTACCTGAACTACCTGTACCAACAAATATAGAATTATCAACTCCAACCGTCCCAACCGTTCCACTGAATTGTAAGTTTTGACTGTTTAATATTGCACCTTTAGAATAAATCCAGTTATCGCAGGTATCAATAAGTCCTATGTTCGGTACGTTCAAATAGTTTACACCAGTCCAATCTAAAGCAACTGGAGGATTAACTGTCCCAACTATATGTAATGCAGTGTCTACATCTTGAAATGTAACGTGTCTAATTGGAGTGGTCCATTCAGTATAAAACAAAGGTACACCAACACCTAAGCCTGTCGATTTAATTCTACTGTTTTCTGATGAACTACCTAATATAACCGTATTCTCCCCACCTACTAACCTGTCACCTGTTAAATCTACTGTTGTTGTAAAATAATAAGTTACATTGTCCCCTAAAGTAATAACGTTTGCAACTGCTGTAGGTAAATCTGTTTTATCATTTACAAATACTATATCACCACTGGCAATAGTTACATCCCCACCTACTAAATCTAAGAAATCAGAATAATCAACTCTTTTAGGTACATCACTACCAACTACATCTAATATAATACCATCAGTATCACTAATAGATGCACTTTCTATATACCTTTGTGTAAAGTTAAATTTACTCATATAGATTTTAAAAAGTCTATAATTAATTCTTTAGTTTCTACTTCTTCGTTTACTTGGTTAGATAAGTCAAGGTTTTGTAATCCATCAAACATACCCTCAATTGAGTAACCTTTGAAAGTACCTTGCTTAACTTCTTGCCATACTTCATCATTGTATATTTTAGACATTAACACCCACTCCCCACCTTTTGGATCTAAGTTGTATAAGTTCGCTTTGTCGTTTTTAGCATCTTCAACTGTCCATGATTCAATAACATTTATTCCTGAAACATTCTTATCGTGTTCTAAAGTAAACTTTGATAAGTTCATATTCTTCATAAACAATTCAGATGCTTGTTTAACCGTATCTTTAGAAAAGTAAACGTTAAATTCTTTGTCTTTGATTCTACGATAAATTAACTTGTCAGGAACTAATGCAAATCCTACAACAATTCGTTTATCTTCATCAATAACCTTTAGCTTTACTTCGTGTTTAGATAGTGCTATAAAATCACGTTCAATGGCTGGGGATTCTACTAATGATACTGCGAATACTCCGTCTTTATCCTCGTCTTTAATTGTTAATTCAATGTTCTGTAACTTTTCCATACTTAAATAACCTTTTTATTGTTAAAATGTTGCATTATTAATTCTGTTTCTATCAAGTGCTTGCGCTGTAGTAACATCTCCACTTACTACGTATGCTTTAACTGGTGCTAAACTTTCAGCTTGTGATACACCACTTGCACCTACTACATTAAAGTTTGGTGATGCTAATTGTTGAGTGGCATTTGGTGTGCTAGGTGTTGATACATTAGATGCTGATATGTTAGATGTACCTGCATTAAACTTTGTACTTGCTATTTTCTTTACGTTTGCTAAACCTGCTGCAACTGCAACACCTGCTGCGATACCTTTTATAACTGGTCCACCTACCGTATTAGCATAAGCACTTGCTGCACCTTTGTAAGTGTCAATAGTTGCTTGTGCTATACCTACTGCTTTTTGTAGTTCAAATGTTTTTTTACTCTCTTCATTACCTACACTTGTTAATAATGAAAGTATGTTTAGAACGTTACTAGCAGCTTGTGCTTTAATATCTATTTTAGAATCTTCTGTTTCTTCAGTTGTAACTACATCATCTTCTTTGTATTTGTCGTTAATAGCTTTTAATTCTGCATTTCTAGCAGCTTCTAATGTTGTACTATCTACCTTGTATTGTTCCGCTAGTTCTAATAACCTGAAATACTTATCTTCTACTGCTCTAACTTCTTGTTCTTGTTCTGATAGTAAGCTGTCAAAATATTCACTTTCTACTCCCTCTAATTCAGCTAGAAAATCTTGTTCTAATTGTTGAATATTTAATATACGTTGTCTTTCTTGTTCTTCTAGTGCTAATCTAGTTTCCCTTGCTTTTTCAATTCTTTTTTGTTTTAACTCTTCAGCTTTCTTTATCTCTTCATCTGTTTGTTTGTTCTTAAATGCTTGGTATTCTAATTCTAATTCTCTACGTTGTAAATCGTAATCATTCTCGCCTTGTATTCTATTGTATAAACTGTCAAATAAAGCGCTATTTTGCTTCTTTAGATTTTCAACTTCACTTTTAACTTCATCACTCTTATTATTCTTTAATTTTTCGATTCTTTTTAAGTTAGCTTCATATTGTGCTATCCTTAATCTCTCTTCTTCATCTATTGCTTTTTTTCGCATTTCAAATAGTTCTACTTCAGTAGCACCATATGATTCAGCTTCTTTTCTTTGTAACTCTAATTGTTTTAAACTTCTGCCTATCCTACGTTCAATCTCACTTGTATTCTTTGCTATACTTTCTGCTAGTTTTTCATTTGCTTCTGCTGCATCTTCAGTAGCACCACCAAACAACCCCATAGCATCTGCTGCCATTCCTAAAGCTACAACTAAAGCACCGATACCAGTTGATATTATAGCACCTCTTAACGTAGTAAAAGCACCTACAACTGCATTTTTAACAACACCACCGAAAGACTTAAATAAAGGTAAAGCAGTTCTAACACCCTCGATACCTTGTGCTAATGCCATAGCACTTTGAACCTTTAGTAATGCTTTTTCTACTTCTTCAGATTCAGTACCAAATAATCCCATAGCACCCTGAACTAACGCAAAACCTGAAGCAGCTCCCTCTAATGCACCCCCTAACTTTTGCGACATTGTTTGTGCAGCAGTATCTACTACTAAGTCTGTTTGTAATTGTACCTGCCTATAATTAGCAGTTGCTTGTAATAGTTCTTTATATTCTTGCGTGTTTTGTTTACCTGCTAAAGCTAATTCGTAAAGCCTGTCTTCAGCTTCTCCTAACCTACCTGTTAATGGTTTTAAATCTCCATAAACATCTTCAAATGTAGCATTAACATCTTTAAAGGTTTGCTCTAAAACCTCACCTGACTTATTTAACTTATCAATATCCTTAGATACATTTAAAGCGTTATCTTTTATTTCTACATTTAAAACCTTAGTTATTGCCATTTCTTAATCTTTTAGCTTTCTTAATAATTCCTTTAAATCCTTTGGGTAATTGATATTTACCCTTTGCTATATCTATGTTTTCACTAACACCGTAGAAGTCATCTAATGCTAGTAAATCTTTAATTAATTTTATCATGGCTCTTGCAATATGTATGTATAATTAACCTCTTCAGTACCGTTTTGTAACGTGTGCGTAAATTGCACAGGTATAATGGTGTAATTAGACTCCTCATCTATTAAGTTTATATTGTTATCTGTAATAACATTATCTGATGCTTCAGTTATTATTTCAAATTCAGCTATAGGATTAGCAGGATAAGTTACCGTAACATAATCATCTGATGTAAATGTAGTGCTTGAAAAGCTTACTCCTGAAGCTGTTGTACTTACTTGCGTTTGTGTAGCACCATTTAATAGTAATATTGGTGTAGCAATACTTCCTGCACCTGAATCTGTAAAAACAACATTATCATCATTACTTACTTCTCTTAAATCATGTAACAATTCTAGTTGTACCTCTCCACTTGTTAGATCAGCACTAATAGAATTAATAGTATATCTTTTATCTCTAATTATTAACCTATCATTTAACCTTAAATTTGTTAATACTGATATTGGAAATATAGCCTTAATACTTACTAACCTATTCTTTTCATTAAATAAGTTTTTAAAATAATTATGATACCATACATAATATTGATTATTACTTATGGTAAGATTATATAATGAACTTTGTTCAGGTGCAAAGTTTAAAGTGTAGTTATCGTTATTATACAAAGCATCTTGACCCAATGGTATATATTGAGTAATCGTGTTAACTGTACTCCCATTATCGAATTTAATACCAGTTGCTCCCATTGTTCTTTTTGAACGTTGATATAGCAACACTGGCTTAGGTATATAGCTTTTATAATCTTCATCTAATACAAACCCTACTTGTACATCTTGACCTGTAAAAGTTGCCTGTGGTAAATTCTCAAAAGGTAATTCAATAGTAAAATTATCACCATCAAAATCAAACTTTTGTTTTAAGTCTCCGTAACTCTTACCTACCCTACCTTTATACTCTGCATTTAAAAAGTTTTTAGATTCCTGAAACTTAAAGTCAATAGCCTTGTATAAAGGTACTTTACTAACGTCTATACTTTCAATATCTACGTGTCTAGTAATATCTATAATACCTCCTTTTTGATACCACCATTCTAAAGGCTCTATTAAAAAAGTATCTATTGATTCAGCAGTTATAGTTAGATTAAACATCTTTAAAATACCGCTAATAAAATCACTCACTTTAATATCAGGTGCATTATAAGATAAATTAGATGTTGTACTTAAATTGTTTTGTAAATTAGTAGAGTTAAACCAACCTAATCCTTGAACATACCACTCATACTCTGTATCTATATCTATAATTGAATCAGCATAAATATAACAAGTGTATTTACCCGGTGCTTGACCCACAAAAAAACCTCCTACACCTTGACCTTCAAAAGTCTGTTGAAACACACCATCTCTATATACATCAATGTAATAAGTAACACCTGAAGAACTAACATTAGTAACATATAAAGTTAAGTTAGCAACTAAGTTACCTATGAATGCAGTTACTTCTGCTTCATCTGTTGATATATTATAATATTGACTATTACCTGAAGTAATACCCACTAATTGTTTATCTGTATATGCTTTGTTTGTCTTGTTAGGTTTATACCATAAAAACAAGTCATTAAAACGTTCATCTGTTAAGAATAGACCTGTGAAGTTAATACCATACTTTAACTCTATTAAATCAAATATTTTAGGCACTTTTAAAGCAGGATATAATTCAGTATAATTAATAGCACCACCAGTAACTGATATATCTGTACTTGTTGAATCCCCATAACTCCATAACCTATCAGAACTAATTAAAGGATAACGTACATCGTAATCTGTTGCATCATCTGTTATTCTATCTTCTACTTCCGCACCTGTATAATCAAAGTCTACTGTTGTATAGTCTAAATCTGCTAGTTTATCATCTCCAAATGTATCTTTTAAGTTTATGATAGTACCGTAAAATGTAATAGTATAACTTTCTACTTTACCATTTTTAAGATTAGATTTCTCTAGTTGAATCTTACCATTCCTAAAGAACTTTCTATTTATCTCTATGTATGCAGGTCGTCTTAATCTTGGGTCATATACTGCTGTGTCTATTTCAACAGCATTTTCGTAAAAGTGTCTAAAAATCGCATTATTAGTTTTAGATGCTGGTACTGTAAAAGACTGTGTAAACTCTGTAAAGACCTTAGATATATCTTTAACATTCTGAACTGATAAATTAATGTTAATTGTTTCATCTTGGAATAGTTCCAACTCGTTGTAGTTTCCACTTTCTCTAGTATCTTCAATATATATCTGAACTTGTCGCATTATCCTACGTTGTTAATTATGTAATGATTGTATGTAAACTCCATTTCGTAGTTAATCATTTTAGTATTTATATGCTTATACTCTTCAATACTTTTAGTGTTTAGCTTAGCAGGATAACCATTCACTAATATCTTTTCACTTAATAATAGCTGTTTAACTGTTTCACTAAAACTTTCTTCAACCCAATCTGTATTTACTTTAATTCTACTTTTACCGTTAATGTTAAATTCTGACATTTGACCCTGTGCTGTATTGTAAGAAGTTATTGAACTTTGTAACCTCTTATGCTCTTTAGCTTCTACATCGTTGTATTCAAATGAAGCACCGAAACACCAAAACCTCTCAAAGTTACCGTACTTATTTACAAAGTCTATTTTAACAGGTGTATGTTTACATTGTGTAACTGGTACACTTGTATAAGTTGCTAATACGTTTAATGATGCATCTTTAATCTCTAACTTAACACTATCGCCATAGTAAGACTTATAAATTAAAGGCACTTGACTTGGCTCTGCTAAAATAGCTTCACTATATGTTGCTGCTGTGTCTAAATTAGTATAGTAAGCTGTTAAAGCTAAAGCATCTTCAATCACTCTTACACTTGGTACTGCTCTTTCATATTCTAAGTTACCTAAAGCACCTAACCCATCATCATAGTAGTAATACGTTCCACTATCTAAATGAATATCTCCATAGTCATAATTGCTACCATCTGCATAAAAAGTATAACCTGCAAATCCAAAGTAATCTGTACTGTCTATTAAGTTCATTCCTGATCCAGTATCAGCATATCTTTTGATAGTTACATTTGCGTATTGGTCTCTAGGTGTGTTACCGATATTAACTGGTGTACTTGGATAAGCACCACTATTGTAAGAATCGAATGTAATAAACTCTAAAATGTATGGTGACACATCGTACCATGTAGCTGGCTCGTTACTACTTGGAATTAACTTTTGTAGTGTATAACTAGCACTTGTAGGAGTTGACGTTCCATCATTCCAAATGTATAATTCTACTTTAGTTTCTGTTTGTCCTGTCTCATCTACTTCTATAATGTATGGACTTCTCGCAAATATGTTTATCATTTCTTCTCTAAATATAAATTAACTATATCAATACCGTATGCTTCAATTATTTCATCAGGTAATCTATCAAATGCTTTCTCAAATGGCTTTGTGAAGAATAAGCTAGGCTTCAAACCTCTACTATAAATATTACTTGCAACTACTCTTGTAACTGCTTTAACACTACCTTCTGCATACTTACCATTATTTCTAAACCTAACACCCTTTCTTTTTACCCACTTTTCTAATGAGTTTGTATATGATGCCCACGTTCCTTTGAAATTACCTGAACCAAATCTATAAGGAGAGTTAGGTGCTTGTTGTCCTCTTATCTTTGCATTTGGTGAAACATTTGCAGGATTGAAACCTTTAACACCTTTATCTACAAAAATACCATAGTCTAACATTTCAAAATACAAACTAATAGAATTTGGATTAACTTTAGAAACTCCTTTAATACTATTGTAAAGGCTCTTATTAAAGTTCTTTTTTTGCTTAGATAAATTGCTTCTACTTTGCTGTATTACATATTTTCTAAACCTATCAATAGCTTCTTGTACTTCTTTACTATCTAACATTTTGTCATTGTGTTAGGTACTACTATATCTACTGTCATTGTCCACCCTGCTACCTTATCCTCAAATCTATCTGTAAAAGGTTCAATACTAACAGAACTTCCTAAAGTGTAATGTGAACTAAATAAATTACCTCTTCTTAACTTTTCGTACAACCTTATTTGAACTGATAACATACTATTTAATACATCATCTTCATTATCATTCCCTATGAACTTATCAGTAGTTTCATCTTTAGAAATATCTACTATATCCATACAGATAATAGAAACGTTGTAAACTAAACTAGATTGGTCAGGTGTGCAGTTGTTAACTATTAAATGTGCTAAAGCGTATTCCTGTTTTTTCCAGTTAGCAATATCATCTAAACCTCCCTTAGATACCTTGTTAATTAAAGGATCGTTTTCTAGTTCAGTTCTTAGTGTTGTTGTTATGTCGTAGTAATTTGTCATCTTCTATTCATTTGTTCTTTTTCAGCTTCTGCTTTATCCTTTTCGTAGTTCAATAATGTTAAACATTTGTGAGCTTGTTGTTTAGTAACCTCGTCAAATCGGGTAACATCTCCTTTAGCAAGTTGATAGATTGCATGATACCATCCCCATTTTGCTCCGAATTGTGCTTTGAGTGAGTAGTCATCTCCTTTACTTTCTCCTCCAAATACATCGGGAT
>Ga0208767_1003961_pt1 | contig 10558 bp, 14 predicted proteins | sample VirMetDEL_Mar_21_FD_184514 | JGI IMG/M metagenome (GOLD analysis project Ga0208767, IMG submission 184514) | Aqueous microbial communities from the Delaware River and Bay under freshwater to marine salinity gradient to study organic matter... | ecosystem: Environmental > Aquatic > Marine >... | reverse complement strand
AGATGTTTATTTTTGTAGTCAAGCATGTAAATTTGATTGGTTGGCAACTAACATGGAAAACATTGAACATGGTCGACCGATTGAGTTTATTAGACATAGACGAGAAACCCAAGGTTATCACAAGGTTGAGAATGATAATCGTTGGGGTGCAAGTTATTCTATTGAAAAGGTTGACAATAACAGAGAATAATATAATATCCTAGATATAACAGAAAGGACAACAATGAGTAAATTAAAAGACGCAACAATGATCGACGCAACCGAGGAAAGAAAGAACAGATTTAATGGCGAAACTGTTTTGCTTACACCTCATGAGGCTAAGATACATGACGATATCTTTATCAATGAACTAGAGGCAACAATCGAGGACAAAGAAATAGGTATCGACGGACACTCTAAGAAGTGGCAAAAAGTACGCGACGGTCTTAACTATTTCAGAGAGCATAACGCAGAGGCTTACATGGTATTGCTCGATTAATACTTGACACAACATCTTGGGTCTGGGATATATCCCAGACCCTATGCAAAAACTACATGGCTCAAGGTACAGGGGCGGGCCCACCCCAAAGTATCTATATAATTATACGGGCGGGCCCACCCTAATGTATCCTGTAAAATAACTCGAGCGAGCTCGCTCACTCACTCACTCCCTCCCCCCCCCAAATTTTATAGAGGTACCACGGGAGGGCCCACCCCAGATTGCTTTTGTAAAAGTCGACCACCCTTAAATATAAAAGGGATCCTAAGTCATCACTAAAGTTGAAGATTTAGACGATTATGGTATAAGTTTTGAAAACATATTGTAGATATGCCAAAAGAAAAAATTTTAGAAAAAAAATATGAGGGTCTGACCCCAGAAGAAGTTGCTAACTTAATTGAACTTGAACGCAGCGTAGCATTAGATGAAGCCCGTCCAAATATTACAAATAATTTTTTAAGTTTTGTAAAGTACGTTTGGCCAGAGTTTATTGAAGGTTCACACCATAAAACTATTAATAAAAAATTTAACGACTTGGCGACAGGTAAGATCAAACGTCTTATCATTAACATGCCACCTAGACATACAAAATCTGAGTTTGCCTCGTACCTGCTCCCTGCTTGGATGATAGGGAAGAATCCAAAACTAAAAATTATTCAAGCGACCCACACCGCAGACCTTGCTATTGACTTTGGACGTAAGACTAAAAACTTGGTTGACCAAGAAAATTACAAGGAACTGTTTCCAACTAGACTCCAAGAAGATAGTCAGGCAGCAGGGAAATGGAAAACTGATAAGGGTGGTGAGTATTTTGCAGCTGGTGTTGGTGGAGCAATCACAGGTCGTGGTGCTGATCTATTAATTATTGATGACCCACACAAAGAGCAAGATGTTCGTGCAGATGGTAAAGCTTTTGAGAAAGCTATGAACTGGTACACAGCAGGTCCACGTCAGCGTTTACAACCTGGTGGTGCTATTGTTATTGTAATGACTAGATGGTCAACTAAAGATGTGACCGGTCAATTATTAAAAGCACAATCTGAGGAAGGAAGCGATCAATGGGAAGTTGTAGAGCTGCCAGCGATTCTACCTACCGGAAAACCTGTATGGCCAGAATTTTGGACGACAGAAGAGTTACTTAAAACAAAAGCCTCGATCCCCGTTTCCAACTGGTTGGCCCAATATATGCAGAACCCGACTTCTGAAGAAGGAGCAATCTTAAAAAGAGACTGGTGGCGTGACTGGACAAACAAGTATCCACCACCTTTAGACTATATCGTACAATCTTATGATACCGCGTTTACCAAAAAAACCACCTCTGACTTTAGTGCTATAACCACGTGGGGTGTGTTTCATACAGAAGCCGATGGACAGAATATAATACTGCTTAATGCATTTAAGGACCGGTATGACTTTCCAGAACTCCGGCGTGTAGCGTTACAGGAATATAGGGACTGGCAACCTGACATGGTAATTATTGAGGCGAAGGCTACAGGACTGCCTTTGACCCACGAACTTAGACAAATGGATATACCGGTTATTAACTTTACTCCAAGCAAAGGAAATGATAAACATACAAGATTAAACGCCGTTGCCCCGCTCTTTGAGAGTGGAAAAATATGGGCTCCTATGCATGAGCATTTTGCGCAGGAAGTAATTGAAGAGTGTGCAGCTTTTCCATTTGGCGAATATGATGACTATGTCGATAGTACGACACAGGCCATTATGAGAATTAGACAGGGTGGTTTGGTTCGACATCCTGAAGATTATGAAGACGAACCTGTTGTACGAGGAGAAGTAAAGTATTATGGCTAAAAAAACAACTATCGACGCAATCATCCAATTGTATTCTAAATTGGGTGGAAACTTGTCCGATGTCCTTGGTACCCGGTCCAATGTTAATTTTATGGGATTAGGTAAATCTTCTGAACCCTTCTTAGACATGGATTTAAACATCGAGGCACTTGGTGCAATATCTAAAAGCAAAGCGTTAGACGAATTAAAAAGCTCAGTTGGATTTGCAACTGCTGAAAAATTAAACGACGTACAAGCTAACAAACTTTTAACTAACATGATGAAGATGGATGAATTTTATAATCCACCTGCAGTTACAAACATCACGGACCTGGCAACAGGGACCAGGAATTTAGATGAAGAAGGTTTAATGACTTTAAGACGAGGAGGAGACCCAACTCAATATAAACCAGGTGATCCAATTACATCAGAAAATTTTGGAGCAACTGGATTTGCACCCAGTGTTGATAGAAAAAAAGTTTTACCTGATGAAGAGAAATCAGCTTTAATGAAAAGACTAGAAGAGATTGTTAAAAGAAAACAAGGCAAACGAATGTTGGACGAAGATGAGATTACAGAACTTGACATAGATGTCGGTGGTCTAGATGCTTATGATTTTGACGGCACACTTGCTTCTGCAAATAGAATAAGAAAAGAACGTGCAGATTATATTCGTGATATGGAACTAGAATATAGAAAAGGAAACTTAGATCCTGCACCAGGAGAAGCAAACAGAGAAACATTTTTAAGAAGAAAATTTGACGAGATGGAAGCATCCGGTGATAAGAGATTAATGACTAGAGATGAGATAGAAGAACTGTCTGCATTTGAAAACACTTCACCAATTCAAAAAACTCCTTTCGATGAAGCAGTTGAATACAACGCAAGACCAGAGGATGTTGTACAAAATCTTGTAGACCAAAAATTTGGTATAGGTTACTTTGATAATGTTGGATCAACTCCTGCTCAACGTGGATCTGCTAGAGAATTTTTAGTAGAAGCATTAAAAAAAGAAAACCCTAATCAAACAAACTTTGCAGATATTGTAGACGCGGCTGATGTAAAAGTAATTACAGAAGGTGGCGGAGGACAAGCAGGTGACCCTTTAGCATTAGTTAATAAATATTTTGGTCCAAGAATTGCTGAGATGGTACCATCAGGTGCAAGCTCAGAAGAGATTGCAATCTTTACAGAAAGAGTTCTAAACAATGTAGTCGATGCAAATGGTCTACGTCCAACTGATCCAAGATTCGATAGACTAACAGCAAGGTTTATAGAAAACTTTGCAAGAGGCGGACTAGCTAAGATCCTGGAGGTCTAATGCAACGTAGTGATGCAGTATACGATAAAACTTTTGATAGTCCCGCTTCATCTGTTATTAAAAGATTATTAAGTAACGGTAAGTTAGTTTATCTTAGAGCAGGAAAACCTACTATTACTCAAAAAACAGGTGAAAGTGTAAAACAATTTTATAAAAGAATTTCTGACATAGCTGCTGCCGGTAAATTAGAAGGTAGAGCAAATCTAGTAAAAAACCAATCAGCAGTTAGAAAAACAGTAACCGACTGGAGCGATAACTGGTTTAAAGAAAATTTTAAAAAGGATAAATATAAACCAAGAGATGTCAGTAAATTTGTAAACAACTATAAAAACGATTGGCAGAAAGAAATAAAAACAAAAGGTTATAAAGATTTACCAAATTTTCCGTACAAAGATTCAATAGGTTTTCCCCCCGTTTCTACTAGAAAAGAAAAATATAAAATACCTGGTAGTGTTTTTTCCATGCAACCAAATTTTAAAGGAAATAAAAAAAATCAAAACTTTGGAGAAAAAAGTATTAGAAAAGCTTTTTTTGAAAACCAGTTAAAAACTAATAAAGAATTTAAAAACCATTTAGACGATTACTTTAATTTTTTTTTAAAAAATAAAAGTGGCGCAGGAAATCAATATAAAAAAGTAATACTTCCTAAAGGTGCAGCGGATGCAGTTTTTTGGTTGTCTCCTGATTCAGGAATTTTTGGTACTTCTCGGAGTGACATGTTTGAAAAAATACCAGGTTATAATAAAATCTATTCTGATTATGTAACTAAATTTAATAAAAGAGGTTCTAGTGTTAGAAACCAAAAATTTTTAGAAAAAACATTAAACCTTGGAAGCAATTATTTTAGAAATCTACAAAGAAAAGAAGGTGAAGCATTAAAAAAATTATTTGACGTTACAGAACTTCCAAGAGAACTTACTTACAGCGTAGAACATGCACAAGGTCTAGCTTCTGCAATTGCATCTGGTGATAAAAAAATAATGCAAGCAGCCGTAGATGATTTAGCGGGAATGAGTTTAGGTAGAAACATGGAATTAGGATATGCACCTGGTGTTTTTGAAAGAACAAGAAAACAATTTATTAATAAAATTAGTGATGGACTTAAAAATAAACAAGACATGTCTAAAGAAGTTAGTCAGTTAAATAAATTTATTTTTGAAGAATATGGTGGAAATATATCTCGTAATAAAAAACCTTACTCTATTATAAATAATAAACTACAAACAAGTGTTATTTCTGATGCAAAAACTCAAACGGAAAGGTTTGGTCAGTATTTTAATGAATTGGCACAAAAACCAGAGGGCGCACCAAAACTTTTAGAGCAAGTAACAACAAAACCGGAACTAGAAAAATTTATTAAAGAAGGTAAAGGAAGCATTTACAATAATCTTAGAAAAACATTAATTACAGCCGCTGAAAACAACGAAGGAAATATTTGTCAACTTTTTAGAAACGAAGGTGGTAGAATTGGTTTTGCAGCTGGAAGCAGTTGTGTACAACAAATGGAATTTGCTTTTGACAACGACCCTGTAAAACTTTCACAAGATATAAATAAACTTCCTGATGAAAGAGGACCAATCAATAAAGTTAAAAATGCTGCAACAGGTTTTTTAAACTTTGCAAAAAAAGGTGGTAAGTTTGGTGCGATTGCAGCAGGTGGTGCAGTAGCCGCGGGTTTTGTTAAAAAATTTATGAACGATGATCCAACAACTTATTTGTCAAACGAAGAACAACAAAAAAATTTATTAATGGATATGGTGACAGGATCATTAGATGATACACCACAAGAAAGTCCAGCAATCGGAGATGCGTATCTTCCAGCATTAGGAACAGCAGCTGTAGCAGGTACAGCAGCAGTTGCACCATCAACAATTGAGGCTGCAAGAAGTGGCGCGTTAGGTGCAAAGAAATCTGGTATTACAAAAACAGCATTAAAAACTTTAGGTAGAGGATTATCTGCAGCAGCTTCACCAATTGGATTACTTGCAACAGAACCTTTGTATTTAGCTGAACAAGTACAACAAGGAGATTCGTTAACTGATATTGCAACAAACCCATTTAACTATATGGGTGCAGCATTTGCAGGTCCTGCAACTGAGTTTGCAACAAAAGGAATAAATCCTACAATTGCAAAAACAATGAGACTAGGAATTAGCCCTACAACTTTAAAAACAGTATCGCGTAGATTTGGATTACCGGGTCTAGCATTATCAATGGGTATCAGTGGTTATGAAATGTTTGATGACTACAGAAATAAGAGAGGTATGTTTAGTGAAGAATAAAACTCTTGTTGCAAATATGCAACACGTCAAATTTAAGGAAATCCCACCACTTAAGGGACCAGACTCACAAGGGTTGAATGTTCCTACAAAACAGGTTACAACAATAAAGAACTCGGAGAATATAAATGGCAGATATAGACAAAGCCCTACCAAACGTAGAGACTGAAATTAAAATACCTGGACAAGACGAAATCGTCGAAGCTCAACAAGAAACTATTGAAGAGCAGGTTGGTCCAGATGATATTGAAGTAACTCAAGAAGAAGACGGAGGAGCAACAATTAATTTTGATCCCGAAGCAGTTAATGCAGGTGGAGGAGAATCACACTTCGATAACTTAGCAGAATTATTACCAGAAGATATTTTAGGTAAACTAGGTTCTGAACTTGTAGCAAATTACAATCAATATAAATCTTCAAGAAAAGATTGGGAAGATAGCTACACAAAAGGATTAGACCTTTTAGGATTTAAATACGAAAACCCAACACAACCTTTCCAAGGAGCAAGTGGTGCAACGCACCCTGTTCTTGCAGAAGCGGTTACACAGTTTCAAGCACAAGCTTATAAAGAATTATTACCGGCTAATGGTCCAGTCCACACTAGAATAATTGGACTTGCAGACAGAGCCAAAGAAGAACAATCAAACAGAGTTAAAGAATTCATGAACTATCAGCTCATGGATGTGATGAAGGAGTATGAACCCGAGTTCGATCAAATGCTTTTTTATCTCCCTCTTGCCGGCTCTGCGTTCAAGAAAGTTTATTACGATGAAATTCTTGGCAGAGCCGTGTCAAAATTTGTACCGGCTGATGATTTAGTAGTCCCTTACACTGCAACATCTTTAGAAGATGCAGAGTCTGTTATTCACATGATTAAAATGTCTGAAAACGAAGTTAGAAAAAAACAAGTTTCAGGTTTTTATAAAGACATAGAATTAACACCAGGCTACAATGAAGAAACAGAAGTACAGAAAAAAGAAAGAGAGTTGGAAGGTGTTAAGAAAACACAAGATGAAGACATCTTTACAATTTTAGAAGTACACACAGACATAGACCTTGAAGGATTTGAAGACAAAGATTCACAAGGTGAACCAACAGGAATTAAACTTCCTTATGTTGTAACTATTGAAATGGGTAGTAGAGAAGTATTATCTATTAGAAGAAATTTCCAAGCAGAAGATCCAACAAAATCTAAAATAGATTACTTTGTACATTTTAAATTTTTACCTGGAATGGGTTTTTACGGTTTTGGATTAATACACATGATCGGTGGTTTATCGAGAACTGCAACACAAGCTTTAAGACAACTATTAGATGCGGGTACATTAAGTAATTTACCAGCAGGATTTAAACAAAGAGGAATAAGAGTAAGAGACGAAGCACAAGCAATTCAACCTGGAGAATTCAGAGATGTAGATGCGCCTGGAGGAAGTATCAAGGATGCATTTATGCCATTACCATTTAAAGAACCATCACCAACTTTATTGCAGTTGATGGGTATTGTGGTATCGGCAGGGCAACGATTTGCCGCCATCGCTGACATGCAGGTCGGAGACGGCAACCAACAAGCAGCTGTTGGGACGACTATTGCTCTATTAGAACGTGGTTCAAGAGTCATGTCAGCCATACATAAGAGATTGTATGTGGCGATGAAGAATGAATTTAAATTATTAGCAGGTGTTTATAAAACTTATCTGCCACAAGAGTATCCATACGACGTAGTTGGTGGACAAAGAAATATTAAAGTTGCAGATTTTGATGATAAAGTAGATATTATTCCAGTTGCAGACCCAAATATCTTTTCTCAATCACAAAGAATTAGTTTAGCACAAACAGAATTGCAACTTGCAATGTCAAATCCGCAAATGCACAACCTATATGAAGCATTTCACTCAATGTATTCAGCGATTGGTGTAAAAAATATTGATAAAATCTTACCACCACCGCAACAACCGACTCCAATGGACCCTGCAGCAGAAAATATTCTTGCAATGTCGGGTAAACCGTTCCAAGCTTTCAAAGGACAGGACCATCAAGCGCATATTACAACCCATTTAAACTTTATGGCGACTAATATTGCAAGAAATAGTCCGGCTGTAATGGGTGCACTAGAAAAAAACATCTTTGAACACATATCTTTAATGGCACAAGAGCAATTAGAGGTAGAATTTAGAGAAGAAATTGCACAATTGATGCAAATGCAACAAATGGTGCAACAAAACCCAATGTTACAGCAAGATCCGCAGTACCAACAGCAGATTATGCAGATGTCTATGAATTTAGAGTCTAGAAAAGCAAAATTAATTGCAGAAATGACTGGAGAATTTAAAGATGAAGAAAATAAAATCATGGGAGAGTATGGTGGAGACCCAATTGCTAAATTAAAAGCAAGAGAACTTGATTTACGAGCTATGGATGACAATGCTAAACGTGAACAAGAGCAAGAAAAGATTAATTTAGATAAATCTAAACAATTAATGGGTCAACAACAATTTGATGAGAAATTACAACAAAACGAAGAATTAGCAGAACTTAGAGCTGATACATCGCTAGAAAAAACACAAATGGGAATTGACGCAAAAATGGTCAATGATATGATGAAACAAACAGATGTTAGGATCTTGAAAGGTCCTAAGAGATAGTATAAGGAGAATATATGAAAAAAAATAAAAACTCAAATGTCACTCCAGAATTAGGTGCTGATAAGGATGGTATGCAACAAGGCGGAATCGTTATTGAAGCAACTAAACCTAATGAATCACAAGTTGTGGAAGTAAGAGGCACTAAAAGACTTAGAGCTGACAAAAAACCTGTAAAGGCTACTTGGTACTAACATGTGGTTATCGGCAATTAAATTAGCCGTTTCTGCTGGAAGTAAAATTTATGCTAACAAGCAGAAGGCAAAAGTCGCTATGTCAGATGCACAGCTATTGCATGCAGAACGACAAGCTCGTGGTGAGGAAGCTTACCAGGGTAAATTACTAGAGGCACGTCAAAACGATTACAAGGACGAGTTCGTTCTTGTCATACTTTCGGCGCCCATCATTGTGCTGGCCTGGGGAGTCTTTTCGGACAATCCAGTAGCTATGGACAAAGTAAAAACTTTCTTCGAACATTTTGCAGCACTGCCGACATGGTTTTCTACATTATGGATCCTTGTAGTTGGTAGTATTTTTGGTATAAAGGGTACACAAATATTTAAAAACGGAGGCAAAAAATAATGGCTAAGAAAAAAAGTAAATTAAAAAAGGCTCTTAAAAATGCGCTACTTTTAGGTGGAGCAGTTTTAGGTGGAAGAGCATTAATGAATAGAAATGCAAGAGGGTCTACAAACGCAAATGCAATAAAAGCAATGACATCAAACGATGCTTATTTAGACGATTCAATGCCTTCTAATTTATCTAGAAACATGGGTATGTATGGTAGAGATTCTATTCTTGCTAAACCAGGTATAAATAGAATTACAGACTACTATGGTGATGGTTTAAAAAAAGGCGGTCGTGTAGGCTGCGGAAAAGCTAAACGTGGTTTCGGAAGAGCCATGAAGGGAAAAAAATAATATGTCAAATAGAAACTACAATAATCAAACAAATCCGAACAGACAAAAGTTAATGAATGGCGGAAGAGCAAAAAAAATGGGTGGCGGCATGATGAGAAAAGATATGCAGTCTGGTTACTACCCTTCTGATATGGGAATGGCCGGTGGCGCTATGTATAAAAAAGGTGGTTCAGTTAAAAAGAAAAAAAGTAAATTTCCAGATCATTCAGGTGATGGTAAAATTACTAAAAAAGATATTTTAATGGCTAAAGGCGTTATTCCTAAAAAGAAAATGAAAAAGAAAAATGCTTAAAAAACTTATTGAAAAACTTTTTGGTAAAAGATGTGCATGCAATGTTAAAGCTGCATGTGATCATGCTAATAATGTATCTAAAAAAGTTAAATACTGTTTAGATTGTAAGTTAATAATAAACGAAAACTAAAAGGACAATACAATGGCAAAACGTGGTCTATACGCAAACATTCACGCTAAAAAAAAGAGAATCGCCGCTGGTTCAGGTGAGAAGATGAGAAAACCTGGAACTAAAGGTGCACCAACTGCTGCTAATTTTAAAAGAGCAGCTAAGACAGCTAAGAAACCTAAAAAGAAATAGGCATGAGAAAAGCAGATAACATGCCTGCAAGAAATAAAAAAAACTTTAGACCTACAAAGTCTGGAGCAGGTATGACACGAGCCGGTGTCGCTGCCTACAGAAGAAAAAATCCCGGTTCTAAATTAAAAACAGCCGTGACTGGTAAAGTGAAACCGGGATCAAAAGCTGCAAATCGACGTAAGTCGTACTGTGCAAGAAGCGCAGGCCAAATGAAACAATTTCCAAAGGCTGCAAAAGATCCTAATTCTAGATTGAGACAGGCACGTAAACGATGGAAATGTTAAATGAAAACAGCAATACTTGACGCTCTTGAAGCTAGATACGAAGCACAGATAGCTGAAGCAGACGCAACAATAAAAATATACTTAGAAAATTCTGTAGGTATTGGTGAGCACCCACAACACATCGATGAAATAGATAAACAGTTTCAAAAAATTGCTGATGCTCAAGAAAAGTTAAAAGCAATATCTGATTTTAGGGAGCCAAGAGTTGCCCTTTAAATCTGAAAAACAACGTAAGTATTTATTTGCAAAA
>Ga0208767_1003960_pt1 | contig 10558 bp, 22 predicted proteins | sample VirMetDEL_Mar_21_FD_184514 | JGI IMG/M metagenome (GOLD analysis project Ga0208767, IMG submission 184514) | Aqueous microbial communities from the Delaware River and Bay under freshwater to marine salinity gradient to study organic matter... | ecosystem: Environmental > Aquatic > Marine >... | reverse complement strand
TGTTCGGACCACACTTCTGCCCCCATGTTCCATGATCCAAGAGCTGGTAAAATGATGACCCAATTACCTGAGAAGAATAATAAGGTAGTTACGCTTGCGACCGAAAAAGTTCTGATCAAGCCTGTGCCTGGAACGGCTATGTTTTTTAATTCTTATTTACCTCATCAATTTACAGTTGATAATGGGGTAGACAAATTTCAATTCATACATTTTAATTTACAAGCATTACCTATCTAGCTTGAGCCTGTGTTCGTTAATCTACGAAGAGATATGAAAGACTTTTTGTTTGTAAAATAGCTAAATAGTAATTTAGCTATTCTTTTCTGTTTAACTGCTCCAAGTATTTATCAAATATATTTTGAAGACTTTGATAATCTTCGTTAGATACAGGAGAGTAGACAATTTGATCTAAGAAATTATCAAAAATATCTAATGTATTATCCAAGTTTAATTTACTACTTTTACGCATTTCTTTCTTTCCTTTCTGTTAAAAATATTTTTGGCATAAAAATTAATTGTTGTAATGTCATCATCGGAAGTTTCGTAATGTTCTTCCAAATAAACAGGACATTTTTTCAACCAAGTGTCAAACCTTTGTTTTTCTTTTTTAGTCATTTCTTTCTTTCCTTTCTTTTTCATATTGGTCTATAAAGTCTTCGACTTCTTCCGCATGTTCCCATACCTCAATAAAGTTCTTCAACCAATTGTATTGCTTATGATCGATATCATCTCTAAAAAGTTCTTCATCTGCACTTCCTAAAGGCGACAACTTATTGTCATCACCCCATTGATTGTACAAATCAGTTAATTTATTTAGTATCATTTTATTTTCCTTTCTTTTTTGTTGGTAGTTTATTTATCTTTGATCGTCATATTGTTTTGCTTCTTCATCAGTTATTTTTTCATAATCCCACTCTCCCCAATCTAAAATTTCATCTAAGGTAAATTTTTCAATAGGTTTGTATTTTTCATTTTGATCAAAGTGATTATCATAATCTATTGAATGATAATGAATTAATGATTCTTTTAAGTCTTTAAGATTTTTATATACCGCTCCATTTAATCCACCTTGACGATCTATTCTTAATATTTTCATTTTATTTTCCTTTCTGTTTTTGTTTGTTTATATTTATAAACCATTCACTAATTTTATAATTGTACTCTTTACAATCAAAACAATAAATATCCATTTCAAAATCTTTATCATTTATAATTTGTATATTTTTAGATAAGCAATTATCACAAAGCCAACCATTATTTTTCATTTAAGCTACCTCGCTTTCTTCATAACTTTCAGTAATTTGAAAATGATCTCTTTCTATTATTTCATCATTACCACTTTCAATTATTTGTTCCGCCTTTTCTAAAGTTTCCGCTTCTATTTTTACTTGAGAGGTAACCTCCTCAACAAATGTTATATTAAAAGTTTTCATTTATTTTCCTTTCTGTTTTTATTTTTAGTCGTTAGGTTCATTCTCTATATCACCGCAAAATACCGCGTCCGCCCAATGTTTTAAAACATCTTTTTTAAATTGTTTGGGTTTGTAACTTCCATTTGCTAATGCCTCTAGTTCGATCAAACAAGAATTTTCTAAGTTATCTCCACCTAGAAAAAATTCTATTTGTTTTTGTGTTACTCCACTCATTGTTTTATTTTCCTTTCTGTTTAGTTGTAGTATTTTTTGTAGTAGTATTCCCACTCCCCGTTTATTTCCTTATTTACTCCATACTTTTTAAATTCTTGCCAAGATTTAAAAAAGCAATCTCTGCAATTTCCAAAGTCAGAAATAAAGTCTTCAAAAGAATTAGTGTAAAGAGGGTTAATCTTTTTTGCTCTTTTATATATTTCTTTTAGTTTCATATTTTTCTTTCTGTTTTTGTTTTTAGTTCTTTCAAACCCTCTGCAAAAGGCTTAATGAAAGTCTCTCTTTCTTCTCCGCCCTCCTCATAAATGCCAAAAATACATTGTGAATTTTCATTCTTTGGGACATCGTATTCAACGTCTTCATTATAAGGATTAATTAAAATGGGCATATTTTTATTTGAAACACAACCCATTTCAACATGAAAGCACCCACCACCACTATGTGAAATGGACAAATCATATTTTTTAACTAATTTAGGAAACCTACTATTTAAATCAGAAATTAAATTTCCAAAATGTTCTTCATATGTCATTATGATACCTTTCTATTAGTTTAATTAATATGCTGATATTATCAATCTATCACTATCAGGTATTTGTATAACAGTTGTATTCTGTTCCAAATCTTCAAGCGTTTCAATATCTTGATAATTTTTTTTTACCTCTTCAATGTTTTCATACTCGTCATACTGACAACGGAACGCAATCGGATCAAATTCCAATTCCGTGTCACAATCTTGCTCGTACTGTTCAAAGTATTCAAACAAGGCTTTACTACCCTCATAGCTAAAACCATACTTAATCATCTCATCTGTAAAAGTGTACTCTGTTACTGTGTCTTTCATTTTGTTTTTATCCTTTCTGTTTTTTATTTATTATTTAATATATTTTTAGCTAATTCAATATTTTGTTTATCTTCATCTGTTGCAAAGAATAGAATTGTAAAACTACTCATGTTTTTAATCCAAGTTCTTAATTCTTTTTTAGTTAAAGATTTTAACCATTTTTCCATTTTTTGTTTCCTTTCTGTTTATTGTCCTATTTTATCTCATAATTAATTAATATTGTCAAACCCTAATATTTGATTAATTTTAACAAATATTGTACGGTTTAAAAATGGCTAGAAACGAGGCTAAATTGTGGCAAGAAGTGAAGAAAAATATCAAAGGAATATCGTTCACTAGAATAGAAAATTCAACCTCTTTTGGAACTCCTGATCTGCTTTGTTACAATAAAAACAATACTTTTTTTACAATAGAATTAAAGGTCATAAATAGTGATAATCATAAGGTAAAATTTAGCCCCCACCAAATTAGTTTTCATGTCAGACACCCTATTAATTCTTTTATCATGGTCAAGACCCTTGATCCTTTGGCCGTAAAACTTTATGAGGGAAAACAGATCATGAGCCTTGTTTCAAGATCCGAGAACCTTGAGCCTGTGTCTTTGGGGTTTGTTGATATCAGCTTGTGCCTTGAAAAATTATAGCTTGTGCCTTTTTCGCTTGTGATTTAGCTTGTGCCTTTTTTCAGCTTGTGCCTTTTTTCAGCTTGTGCCTTTTTTCAGCTTGTGCCTTTTTTCAGCTTGTGCCTTATTCAATATTATTTTTATTTTTTTTTTTAATAATACACGTACCAAGTGTTAAACTTGGTACGTGTATCGTGGTTGATTATGCCGTGATTTGAATCAAGGACTTTGGCAAAGCAAACTCGATTTTTGCTTCTTCAAACGCTTTTTTCAATTCAGAAGCAACGGTGTTAATGTCACCACCTGAATATAGAATATTTTTGGCATATTCTTTTTTATGCTCTAAAATATTTCTTATTTTGTGGTTTTTTGTACAGTGGTTTTCTGCTTCCATGTACCTTGCGTCATTTATTTTTTTATGAAAGTATTCGACGGGGTCTTCGTCTCTAATGTCGTAACCGTCAAAACTTACATGCCACCCCCTTGCATTACTATATTGATCTAAATGGGTTTCGACTTCTTCCGCCATTTTTCGCACTTGTGTTTGTAGTTCACGTTCTATTCTGTCCTTTTCTTCTACAAACTTTTTATATTTTTTATAAACAAGTTCCGCTTTTTTTAGTTTTGCCTCAACCTTTAATTCTTTTAAAAAAGATTTTTTCTTTTTTTCAGATAGTTGTTGCGCTTGTTGCACGATTTCAGTTTTAATGTCCCTTGCTTTTTGGGCAAATTTATTGTTGATCGTGTCGTTGTAGTGGTTTAGTTCGGCTTGCCTTATTGGTTTCATTTTTTTTCTTTCGGTTAAGTTTAGCGGTTGCCGTGTTTCTTATGTGAAAGTTTTTCAAAACACGATTTCGGGTTACCCTCGAGGCTTAAAAGCCTTCTTTCATGACCACCCTTACAACCATAATTCTTATAGGATATTATAAGATCTAAGTCAACCTATTATTTTATAGCTTGAGCGTGTGCCTTGAGCCATGAGCCATGAACCAAGGACGGCTACTAGGTTGCCTTATTTTTGCCACAATTGCACATTGTGCAAGCGGTGTCCTACCGAATTAAAAAAATTTCTTTTTTTTATTAGTATAGATAAAGTCTTATATTATCCTATTTACAAGTAAAGAAAAAAATGCATAATAAAAACAAATCAATGAAAGGTAAAACAATGAAAAAAATAAACGACCCTTTAGGTTTTCAAAAAGCTATCAACTTTGAAAAACTTGATGCTTTACTTGATGACCCCGAAACTTTTGAACAGCTTTCAAATATGTTCAATGTTAATAATGAAACACCTCAAGCCACTTACAAAAAAGCGGTTAACCAACTTAAACGAAAGATAAAAAAATGAGTATCGTTTATACAGTAGCCTTGAGCCTTGTTGCTTTGGGCTTTATCGTAATTGGTATTTGTTTATTACTTACATCTATTGAAAGTAAGATTTACAAAACCAAAGTTGCTAGACAGCAAAAATTAAAACAGAGCTTTGAGAGGTCCCAAAAAAATGAAATATAAAAGCTATCAAATAAAAACTGATCTAATAAATAAAAAGATTAGATTTTTTAATGAGACTGATGATTGCGTTGTATCAATTAAAAATCTATTAAATAAAACTATACCTGAAATAGAATTATTTATTATGGATGAAATCGACATAAGAATTAAATATCGAACTCATTAAATAATAACCCCTGACCCCGCCCGCCTTATAGGTGGGCGGGGTTTTTTTGTGGGCGTGTGCCTCGCTTGTAGCGTGTGCCTTGATTTTTTTTCTAAGATAAAGTACCTCTATAGAGGTACCATTGATCAAAGCAATTACGAAGTAATTACCATTAACTAATACCCCTTTTTACTAGATAGGGATCCTAATATGTCTATATAATGTTGGATTTATACTTAAGTTCGTGGTAAAACCATTATGAAAGTTTTAAAACAAAAGGCAAAAAATTTCGCGAAAAAATTTTTACAAAGGCAAAAAATTTCGCAAAAAAATTTTTCGAAATGAAAGTAGATCTAGAAAAGATAAAGAAACTACCCCCTGATATTAAAGATGAGTTCATGAAGATGTATCTCAAACATAATGAGAGGAAGAAGGTAGAAAACATTAACACGGATTTTCTATCCTTTGTCAAACATGTGTGGCCAGATTTCATTGAAGGATACCACCATAAAAAAATTGCAGATAAGTTCAATCAACTTGCAGACGGTAAGATTAAACGATTGATTATTAATATGCCACCAAGACATACTAAGTCCGAGTTTGCGAGCTTCTTGCTCCCTGCTTGGATGATCGGGAGAAAACCTAAATTAAAAATTATTCAATCTACTCACACCACCGAACTTGCGGTACGATTTGGTCGTAAGGCTAAGACGTTGATGGACAGTGAAGAATACAAAGAAGTCTTTGAAACACGGCTCAGGGAAGATAGTCAGGCAGCAGGTAAATGGGAAACTTCTCAAGGCGGAGAATATTATGCAGCGGGTGTTGGTTCAGCGATCACGGGCCGTGGTGCGGATCTCTTGATCATTGATGATCCACACTCAGAGCAAGATGCTTTGAACTTACAATCCATGGAGCGTGCTTATGAATGGTATACTTCAGGTCCTCGTCAACGTTTACAACCAGGTGGTGCGATTGTGTTAGTTATGACACGTTGGAATACCAAAGATCTAACCGGAGCTTTAATGAAGGCTCAAGCAGAATCAAAAGCAGATCAGTGGGAGGTCATTGAGTTTCCTGCCATCCTACCTTCGGGTCAACCTGTGTGGCCTGAGTATTGGAAGTTAGATGAGTTAGAAGGAGTGAAAGCTTCTTTGAGTTTACAAAAATGGAATTCGCAATGGATGCAAAATCCTACCTCCGAAGAAGGAGCTATCATCAAAAGAGAATGGTGGAACGATTGGGAACATGAAGATATGCCTAAAGTCAGTCACATCATTCAAAGTTATGATACTGCATTCATGAAAAAACAAACTGCCGATTATTCTGCTATTACCACCTGGGGTGTTTTTTATTTGAACGAGGACAGCGGACCTCAGTTAATTTTACTAGATGCGGTGAAAGAGAGATTGGAGTTTCCTGAACTAAGGAGAGTGGCTAAAGAACAATATAACTATTGGGAACCTGAAACGGTTTTAGTCGAGGCCAAAGCATCAGGGCTCCCGCTTACCTATGAATTAAGAAAGATGGGAATACCGGTTATTAACTTTACACCAAGCAAAGGGAATGATAAGCATACACGTGTTAACTCAGTTGCACCTCTATTTGAAAGTGGATGCATATGGGCGCCCACTAGTAAAGACTTTGCGCAAGAGGTAATTGAGGAATGTGCAGCTTTCCCTTATGGAGATCACGATGACCTCGTGGATTCCATGACGCAAGCTATTATGAGATTTAGACAAGGAGGTTTTGTGGATCATCCTGAAGACTATGAGGATGAACCCGTATCTCACCAAAGGAGAACATACTATTAATGATAGGAAAAAAATTTGGACCTCCACCTTTACGTGGTCCTAACCCACAGGGCTTGAATATTGTTAAAAAAAAGAATACAACCATAAGACTGGAGAAAATAAATGGCGGAAGTCGAAAAAACATTAAACAACGTAGAATCAACAGTTAGAATAGATCCTGAAGAATTAAATCAGGAGATAGAAACAGCTGAACAAGAAGAAGCAAAAGCAGGAGAACCCGTTGACGTTGTAGAGAATGAAGACGGAAGTGTAGATATTAACTATGATCCCGCTGTAGCAGCCGTAGATCAAGGTGAAGATCATTTCGCCAATTTAGCAGAATTATTACCAGAAGATGTTTTAGGAGAAGTATCTTCTGATTTAATGAGTAATTACCAAGACTACAAAATGTCTAGAAAAGATTGGGAGAAATCTTATACCGAAGGACTAGACTTATTAGGATTTAAATATAACGATCGAACCGAACCTTTTAAAGGTGCGTCAGGTGCAACTCACCCTGTATTAGCAGAAGCCGTAACTCAGTTCCAAGCTTTGGCGTACAAAGAATTATTACCCGCAGGCGGTCCTGTACGAACTCAAATTATGGGAGTCCCTGATCCGGCAAAAGAGCTTCAAGCAACACGGGTCAAGGAATTCATGAACTATGAAATCATGAACAACCTAACAGATTACGAACAAGATTTTGATCAACTATTATTTTACTTACCCCTTGCAGGATCTGCATTCAAAAAAATTTATTATGATGAAGTAGAAGGTAAAGCGGTTTCTAAATTTATTCCTGCAGATGATATTATAGTTCCTTACACAGCTACTAGTTTAGAAGATGCGGAGTCCGTGATCCATGTTGTACGTATGTCGGAAAATGATTTACGAAAACAGCAAGTCGGTGGTTTTTACAAAGACATTGAATTAACTCCAGGAAGACAAAACGAAAGCGAAGCAGAAAAAAAAGAAAGAGAACTTGCAGGAGAAACAAAAACAAAAGATGCAAATGTATTTACATTATTAGAAGTACACACGGATTTAGATTTAGATGGGTTTCAAGATGTGGATGCAGAATTTGGTGAACCTACAGGAATTAAACTTCCCTACATTGTAACCATTGAAGAATCTTCCAGAGAAGTTTTATCCATTCGAAGAAACTACGAAATAGGAGATCTTAAGAAAAAGAAAATACAATACTTTACACATTTTAAATTTTTACCAGGACTAGGGTTTTATGGTTTTGGTTTAATACATATGATCGGTGGTTTATCTAGAACAGCCACTTCAGCATTACGTCAATTACTAGACGCAGGGACTTTATCTAATTTACCCGCAGGATTCAAAATGCGCGGGATACGAATCAGAGACGATGCACAAGGAATACAACCAGGAGAGTTTCGAGATGTCGATGCACCTGGTGGAAATCTTAGAGATGCTTTTATGCCTCTTCCTTTCAAAGAACCGTCAGCTACATTATTAAATTTAATGGGGGTCGTAGTACAAGCAGGTCAACGTTTTGCTTCAATAGCAGACTTGCAAGTGGGTGACGGGAATCAAGGAGCAGCTGTGGGTACGACCGTTGCGCTTCTAGAAAGAGGAAGTCGTGTGATGTCCTCTATCCATAAAAGAATTTACAATTCTATGAAAAAAGAATTTTCTCTGTTATCCAGAATTTTTAAATTATATCTTCCAGCTGAATATCCTTACGATGTGGTTGGTGGACAAAGGACTATTAAACAAACAGACTTTGATGACAAAGTGGATATAATGCCAGTTGCAGATCCAAATATTTTCTCTCAGACTCAGCGTATCTCCATTGCGCAAACAGGAATGCAATTGGCACAATCTAATCCTCAAATGCATAATATGTATGAAGTGTACCGAAACATGTACGAAGCATTAGGAATAAAAGATGTAGAATTAATTTTAAAAAGACCCCCTCAACCTACCCCTAAAGATCCCGCACTAGAACATATTGATGCTATTGCGGGATTAGAGTTTAAAGCATTTCCTGGACAAGATCATAGAGCTCACATAACAGCTCATTTAAATTTCATGGCAACCAATTTAGCTAGAAATAATCCTGTAGTAATGGCTGGATTAGAGAGAAATATTCTAGAACATATTTCAACCATGTCTCAAGAACAAGTTCAAGTGGAGTTTAAAGAAGAATTAATGCAGTTACAAATGCTACAACAAAATCCACAGACTATGCAAGATCCAAATGTACAAATGCAAGTTAAAATGCTTACTGAAAAAGTAGAATCTAGAAAATCAATATTAGTTTCAGAAATGATGGAAGAATTTATGAAGGAAGAAAAAAGAATTACTTCTCAATTTGACAATGATCCTATTGCAAAACTTAAATCAAGAGAGTTAGACTTACAAGCTAAAGAACATCAGCGTAAAAAAGAAGAATCAGAAGCTAGATTAAACCTAGACCGTATGAAATCTATGATGGATCAAGATTTTAAAGAAGAAAAACTAGATCAGAACGAAGAATTAGCTAATTTAAGAGCAGATACGTCTATTGAAAAAACTATTTTGTCTGCTCAACTAAAAAAGGACAACTAATATGTGGTTTAGTGCCATTAAACTAGCTGTAAACGCAGGTTCACACATTTTTAAGAAGCGTCAAGAGACAAAAATGCTAATGGCAGACGCTCAAATGAAACATGCAGAAAAAATGGCATCGGGAGAGACAGATTACCAAGGAAAGTTATTAGAAGCACGTCAATCGGACTGGAAAGACGAGTTCGTTTTGCTCGTCCTAACGGCTCCTATAGCCATTTTGGCTTGGGCAGTGGTATCAGACGACCCAGGTGCTTTAGAAAAGATGCAATTGTTTTTTAAATACTTTTCAGAACTACCTTCTTGGTTTACTAACTTATGGATACTTGTAGTTGCTTCGATTTATGGTATAAAAGGAACTCAAATATTTAGAGGAGGAAAAAAATAATGGCAAGTAAATTTTTTAAAAAAGCATTAAAGGCAGCAGCAGGGGCAGGAGCCGTAGCACTAGCACTTAAAGGCATTAAAAAGAAACCTGGAACTAAAAAAACTAAGTCACAGGGTTTAGGTAGTAAAAATCCAATTGATAGATCTTTTGCAAAAAAAGGTTTTAAAGGAACAAATAAAACAGGAGATGCTTCTGCAGCAGAAGCTATGGCTTTATCAGATAGAAATAAAAAAATATTTAAAGATGGTATAAATAAAATAGCAGCAGCTGGTGGAGTATCTAAATTAAAATCTGGTGGACGTGTAGGAAAAATGGGTGGCGGAATGATGAAGCGACCTATGTATAAAAAAGGTACGCCTAAACCTACTGGTAAAAATAAATTCAAAGGTTTTTCTAAACTACCAGAAAAAGTTCAAATGAAAATGAATAAAAAATTAGCTAAATTAGTGTAATGTTAAAACAATTAGTTAAAACTATTTTATCTCCCATGACACATTTTCGTAATGTCATGTGTTCTTTGGTTTGTAGAATATTTGGCATCACTCAATGTTTATGTAATCACGACTGTAACTGTAAGAAGAAAAAGTAATGGCTGATAAAGATAAAGATAAAGATAAAAAGAAAAAGAAAAACAAAAAAACCAAAATTTTTGTTAGTCCAGAACTTTCTACAAATGAAGGAAAAGATACTAAAAACTTTACTAAAGGGATTACTATTGGAGGAGGTAAAGGTAAATTAAAAGGTAATTTAAATCTTAAATCTTCAAAAGATACATTTCCCGGTGGAGACCAAACAAGAAAATCTGCTAAATTAGAAGGCGGTGGTAAAGGTCTTACTTTTTATATTGAAAAAGGAAAATCTAATAGAGGTAGAAAAGATAAATCAATTGGTCTTACATTTTCTAAAACTTTTAACAAAGGCGGTAGAGTAGGTTTTAAAAGTGGTGGCCTAGCTAAACGTGGTAAAGGTTGTGAAATAAAGTAATGGCTAAATTGTGTCCAAAAGGAAAAGCAGCAGCAAAACGTAAATTC
>Ga0208767_1003958_pt1 | contig 10558 bp, 10 predicted proteins | sample VirMetDEL_Mar_21_FD_184514 | JGI IMG/M metagenome (GOLD analysis project Ga0208767, IMG submission 184514) | Aqueous microbial communities from the Delaware River and Bay under freshwater to marine salinity gradient to study organic matter... | ecosystem: Environmental > Aquatic > Marine >... | reverse complement strand
AATTCGTAAAAAGGATTGTCAGAGATAGTAACTTCGCGCACGAACTTAGCGCCGCAAAAGCGAAGCCAGCGCACAGCCACTTTGTTCTCTTTGAGGACCACGTTCGTGGTGAAGGCATACGGTTGAGACAGGTGGTTCACCCAGTCTCTCGACGCTCGGATAAACTGGCGCTTATGGGTGAGCACATCGTCCGCGCCAAGCATCCAAATGTAACCAGAAGGACCTTCGAGTGGTCCTGAGCCGAACATCGCGAACACCTTGCCCTCACCGTCGAGCGCTGCATACGTTGAGATGTCTGTTGTCAGTGCGAGCATCAGAGCGGTCTTAGGGTTACTACCGAGCAACTCACACTCGCGCACATCGTGAACCCTGAGTTTATCTTTGAGCTCGTGAACGTGCTGAATAGTCGCGCGGACTATCGAACAGTCTCCGTATGTTCTACGCACCATATCTCGGTGACCGTGTGTGGACAAAGGTTTCAAATTCAGCAGACTGGAAGTTACTAGGCATCGCGCCGTTGTTCTCAATGATAATCTCTAAGTTCCCTGACGATGCAAACACAGGAGCCCTGAAGAATCCATCTTTTAGTTCAACGCGGCTCGCTGAGTCATACGTAGCTGGGAATGAATTAGTGTATTGTGAACGCTTATCTGGCGTCACTTTGATCTCATAGTCAGACGTGCGTGTATGATACAGAGATAGATTTTTAATAAACTGCTTAGCAGCTGCGTTAGGGGTCCGCGCTTGGCCTGCTTGAGCCTTGAAGATCTGCTCAGAGAACGTGTATTTACTGTTGAACTCATAGCCGACCCATACAGAAGTCCCGTCAGCAATCGGATCGTCGATCGTCACGTAAGTCGCACTGCCCGACTGTGTTGCCGTCGAGTTGAGCTTAACGCCTTTGTCATTGTATACGACAATATCATTTGAACAGTAATAAGGCGCTGGTGTAGTAGCCGCATCGATTGACGTAATGTTCTCACGCAGTGGACGTTTAGACCCTGAGATAAACGACCCAGGAAACTTGACGTATCCTCCGTAGACAATCGCAGGGCTCCGCATGTCCAAGTGTGTGACACTGTCGTTCACAGAGTTTACAACAGTCGGCGCTACGGTGATCGTGCTTCCGGACGGTGTCAGGGTATACGTAGCGGTCCCTTCGTCTTCCCCGTCGAAGTTGAGAGGTAAATTCAATATGTATGTCTCAGAGTCCGAAATGTCGTCAGTGGCGATCATGTAGAGCGTGGAGTCCATAAACTCAAAACTCTTGATGTGAACATCCATTTCCCACTTAGCCCACGAGCTGAGGACTTTGCGTCCTTCGCTATAGAAATATTTATAAATGTATAACACCTGATCGTCTTCTTTAGACAGGACTGCAAGTGTATTCTCTGACAACGATCCGGAGAACCTAGTGATATCTTTCGGTATATACCGAGGAACCTGCTCAGTGATCGCGTTGGACTCGTAAACGTCTGTGTCTTTGTTTAGTGAGAACTCCCTGATCCCTGTGTGATTACCGAAGTCAAACGGATAGTAAATATACGAACCGACAGACACTGGGTCCGTGTCAGCGTTGTATTCAAAGTTAGTCACTGGTTTCACTGAGACCGTCTTAGGCGTCAACAGCTCTTCACCTTTGAGAACAAACTGTCCATTCTCAGCGAACAAAATGAGATTCTCTTGTGACGCAGCAGCCGCGCTGAGATTAACAACACGCTGCGCCTCTACGACCACATCAATCGGGTCCGAGTCGAGCAGTGTGGTAACTGTGGTCCGTCCAAAGTTATACTCGAACACTCCTGAGTCATTGCGGACTCCTAGTCCGGACTCCGAGAGGATCACGTTGTTCTCACAGATAAACCCTAAGCGGCTCTTGAAGAACACACTGTTCTGGATGTTCTTTCCGACAAACGAAGCGAACGGATTAGTGGTATCGTCCCCAACAAACCTAGGTGCCGTCTTGATCTCATTGATCTCAAACTTGTTTAATGATGTATTAGTAATTAACCTAGGAAGCGTGGAAGTGTCGTAGTTGGTTAGTTGCCCTGGGGCAGACGTCTCAACCCACGCTCCGTTCCCGATATCCTGGCCATCAGTCGTCTCGAACTTAACGTAGTAGTCGTCTGCGGATAACTCTTGGTCTCCACGGACTTTGACTATGAAGCCATTTTTAGCATATAGTGGTAAGTCAGTAATCGCTCCGACTTCCTTATAGACAACACCGAGTGCACCGTCACCGAGCCCATCGTGGGAACGGATCTCAAAGTCTCCTTTGCCGGAGCGTCTCGTTAAAACGATGAGGTTACCGGAGCTCTCAATGTTAAAATCAGCATTCCCGTTGTTGTTGTTGATCCCAGGGAACTCATCAACGAAAGCGCTGGTGTTGTGTGAATTACTATTAAGAAGAATGCCAGCAATAACTGAAGTGTCTGCGTTAGTTGCATGAGAAGAGTCATCTGACGTTATAAACACATTAGTAGTAACTGTCCCTGCTGTAGTTATCGCTTCTCCGAGTTCTAGCGTAACTGTTATCGTAATAGTATCCCCTACGTCTTCACTGTTCCCGATAGTTAACTGAGAACCCTTGTTTCTTATTGTGGCTGAAGCTACTTCTCCTGTAGAGGTGTTTGTTACCCCCACAACTAAAGTCGCGTCTCCACTATCAACAGTTCTAATAACATCTGAGTTATAAGTAGGAGGGAATCCAACGACAGTGTAAGTTTCCCCATTAGTATACCCTTGCCCACCACCAACGATTGACCCGACTGAGCTTAATGTGTATCTTGTGTTTCCCCCTCTGAAGCTCACCTTGGTGTATGTAAGGTTTACCTGTGCAGCCGCTGGGGACGTAGTAGAATAAGTGAGGTCCACTGCGTATTTCTTTGCGTAGTCTCCTTGCTTAACAAAGATCAACGCCTCTTTATCTAAGGCATCGGCACGAGACGATTGGTCTGTCGCTACTGTCTTAGAGCGGTTAACAAGAAAGGTCCCGTCAGAAACAGTAGAGGCCCTGAGAAGCCCACGGGGTGTTCCCACTGACGATGGGATTTCTAGGTAGCTATCAGCTGCTGGGGTGAAGCCACCTGTGGATCCATTGATAGTCGCCTCTTCCCCAGTGAGAACATTGTAAGCATAGAGAGCAGTGCCCTCGTGTATTAATACATACCTCTCTTCTTCACTCCGGTTAATAAAGTGAACAAAACTTTCGTCAGTGATTGCGCCAGTAGCGATTTGGCCGACATACCTAGTGCCATTGCGCTTTGTCAACCCATCGACAACACTAGACGAAAAGTTAACCTGGTCGTCACACTGACCAGAGAAGCGCGTAGCGTCTGGCTGCTGGCTGACTCCTTGAATCAGGTTAGGTAGCGATGTATTGATTAATGCCATTAGAGAAGGTCGTAGTTGCGGTTAATACCAAGACACGAGGCAACATCGTAGTTATCAAAGATGGTCCTGTCGGCTCCTTGTCCGTCCATCTCTTCAAGGTTGTAGCGTGCTTTGAGTTCATCCCGGAGGATCTGTTGCTCAAGTTCTTGAGACCCTACGACTCGTGTCTGGAAGACCCTTGAGGCTTTAAGTGTAATGTATCTCCTAGCTTGTTCGTGGAGATCAGTGAAATCTAAAAGGAACATCAACCTGACGTCAATGTCGCCTGTGAAAGTGAATGTATTATCTTCACGGTTAAACAACTTGCTCCCACGTTGCACAATGTCCTTAGAGCCATCTAGGGTATCTATGTGCAGAATGTTATCATCGAGGACGATCTCATTGCTAACATTAGGGCTAAGCGTCTGCTTATTTACCGTATTGAAGTGCCATCCCTCTGATTGAACCTCGCGACTAACTTCGTCTAACACGGTGATCGCGGTGACCGCAGAGATAGGTAGAGTGGAAGTAACAGTGATTTGAGTCACTGGGCTTTCCCCAATGTTACCCAGCATCGTATTGACGGCTTCGAGTTTTGTAGTGAGTGGCATAATTTTAAAAATGAAAAAATGCCCCGTCCCCAACTTAATGAGGACGAGGCATGAATTTAGGGTGTGCTATTAAGCAGCAGCAGTTGAAGTGGTGTTAACCACAACAGCAGACTCAGGGCGAAGAACACCAAGGCCCATTGCATACTTAGCAACGAACAAGGTGGACTGACGCTCAATGAGATACTCGGACTCAGTAGCGAGGTCGAGAAGCTTAACGCAACCAACAGCAGACGAGTGTCCAGCAACGAAGCCGACATTGTCATCTTGTCCACTTCCAACTTCGCGAACACCTGAAAGGTCACCATTGTAACCAGCATCATCGTTCGCAATTGCAGTTGCTGAGAACGGAGAGTTAGCTACGTTTCCATCATCAGCGTTTTGGCTACCTACAGCAACCTGAACTCCTTCAAGGTGCGGACTCTTGTAAAGCTTGATACCAGCTACCTCAACAATGCTACCTTTAGCAGAATCAGCAGAACCACTCGAGGTGTCCTTGTTGATTGCTACGTTGTCAGCAGTAAGCAGCTTGTAATACTGGAACGGAGTCAAGATAGCAAAGCGGTCATCAGATGGGACTTCCTTCTCGTCAAGTGAACGAGCACACTCAAAGAGTGCTTCAACAAGTCCGCCAGCAGTCATAGTGTCTGCACTAAGAATCTGAGTTCCTGTGTGTCCTCCAGTGACGTTAGCAGTGGTAGTGAGGCCAGCAGCAAACATTGTTTTAAGGATCTGGATGTCCAGACGCTTAGCGAGTGCCTTTCCGAGCTCTTTTCCGTATATGCTCCGAAGATCGTAATGATTTTTAACTTCATCGATTCTTGGGATAAGAGTCGAAGCGACGAGCATGTCGTCAATGTTAATTACCTTCTCGTTGTGAGCAATTTGGGACAAGTAGTCGCTAGTGCCAAGCAGATCATCACCAGGAATATGATACTTGGCTTCTGCCTTGCCTGTTACTGGGAACTGTGCGCTCTTTCCACTGGAAATCGTGCGAGTCATGATGAGGTCTTTAGCAACATTTGTTTCATCAAACGCTGTAAGAATCTCACCGCTAAATACTTTCAGGAACAGAGCGTTGTCTACTGATGGAGAACCAGCAGGCGCAGTCCGTGCCCCTGTGCCATTCACTTTACCCGGAATGGAGGGATAGTTATCTAGTGCCATAATAATTTTTGGTTATAGTTTGTTTGTTTATATTGTCCGTAGTCGTTAGTCACCAACGAAACGATCAGTTGTCTGACGCATCAGGCTGAATGTTTATTGTTTGATGTCCTTGGGTTTATTGGACGCAATGAAAGTTTTAAATTAATACTTTGAGCCGCGTTATGCAGCTCCGTATGATTGTGTATACTGTTTGGTTAACACCCTCGCTTTGGTCCTCCTTGTTAGTAGGGTGCCATGTTAAAATGTTCATGGAGGTTTTATCTATATACTCCACCACTCCATACACAGTGCAGACAAGGGGCTTCCCTAAGTCCTGTGCGTGGTCAAGAAATACCACCTTAACGATGTCATCAACTGATGGTTTGTCTATTTTGCTCACTTCTTCTTCTTAATAGAGAGGCCTTTTCGTTTAACTTTGGTTTTATTATACATAATCTTTAGCATTTCCACCGCCTTAGGGCTAACGCCTTCCGCGTAGGACGTCCCTTAGCATCTTTCATAGGCCCCTTAACGCCACTCATGCGTGCACAGAATGACCGTTTACGAGGCCCTCCACCGGGTTGAGGTCTCTTAAGCTTACTACCAGTCTTGTTGTTGTAGTATTTCCTCCCCTTTTCAGTAAGGCCCCCTTTCTTAGACTTGTGCTCCTTCCTTAGGCTAACTCCTTGACGTTTCATGGTTATAGTAGTTGTTGAATCCGTTAGCCAGAGCAACACCCAGGCTATCGTGGTTAAGTTTAAATTGATTCCATTCGTCCATGTTGGACCCAAAGAACGGCTCAGCGATCACTGAGGGACATGGAGTAACTCGAAGAAACTTTGAGCCTCGCTCTCGCTTTGTCCGTGGTTTAATGCCTCTGTCCCTTGTTTTAAATTCATTAACAACCACCTCTTGTAGACACTCAGCGATCTCTTTCCCTTTACTGGACCTGTGCCAGTAGAGCATCTCGCTACCATGTGCTGACGTCCCTGCTGAGTTAAAGTGAAGCTCTATGGCTGCTTTTACCTTCTTGTCCTTCAAGAACTTCCCTAGTCGCTCCATGGCATCAAAGTAGTTCTGGCCCGGATATTCACAGACAATCATACTGGGAACCCCGAGCTTGTCTAAGCGCTCCTTCATCGCTTTGGCCACTCGTAGGTTGTAGTCCCACTCCGTGGTTTCATTGTCAACCGAAGAAGCTCCCATGTCTACTGCTCGGCTATGCCCCACGCAGATCGCTAAGATCGGCTCAACATCATCTTGGGGAATCGCTGAGCCACTGAACCATGCACTACAACTCATTCTCTAAGTAGTTAATGTAGTTAAGTAACGAAGAAATTGTTTGTTTCTCGTCTTTGTCAAAGTCGTGGGCATTAAGCCTCTGGATCATTTCGGGTATCCGGCTTGGCTTTAGAGTCGTGCACCCAGTTGTTGATAAGGGTGCGATGACGAGTATACCTGCGATTAGAAAGCTCTTTAGTGTATTCATCTCTTATAGAAAGAAAAAGCCTCCCCAGTGACGGGAAGGCTATTAATAATCTAACGATGGACGCGATCATTTATCTTTCGCTTTCCCTACGTTAAGAGCAAGCCAGTCAACGATCTTGTAGAGCTTAGCAGTAATCGAGTCATCGGTAGGGGTAGGCGTCAATGCCGCGATGGCTGAGGCGGCCGCAACGATAGCCGTAAAGGTACTGATAAGGGCGTCTTTGTTGTCTACGATGTAGTTAATTATTGTGCTCATGATTTAAAGAACGTCAGAGATTGCAAGGCGTCTTTGGATCTCTTCACGATACGCAGGATCCCTGTTATACCTAGGGTCACGCATAGCCATACTGACTTGCTGGGATGACCCAAACGGAGCCACTGCATTCCCTGAAGTGTTCCCTTGGACAATCTTAGGTGCCGCTCCACTGGCCGCTTGATACTGGGAGTAGAGCCCTTGGACTGCTACCTTTGCCTGCTCAATTGTGCCTGTCTCCACGATCTGGTTGAACGCATCTAACGAGGCCTCATCGAGTGCCTCTGTGGCCCACTCAGCCATCGCCGTGTAGTTATCTTGTCCTCCTGCGATCTCGAAAACAGCAGCGGTCTGACTCTCAGCGATTGCTTGCTGTCCCGCAATATACGACTCTACAAGCTCACGGGGGAGTCCTGAGGCTTCCAGGTTCTTGAAGGTGTCGTCACTAAGAGTCCCTGATTCCATGAACTCCTCAGTGGCTTGGTTGATCGATTGAAAAGCCTCAGATGGCTCCTCGGTCTCAGTGGGCTCCTCAGTGGGATTCCCAAGCTTTGATTCAAGTTCACCATAGGCTTTCGCCATTTCTTCGGGGTTTGAAAACTTCTCAGGAAGCCATTCTGGGCGCTCCTGTGCTTGTTCCTCGGGCTCTGACACTAAGCCATCCCCAAGTTCTTGTTGTAGTGCCTCCTGCTTGTCATCCCAAGCTTGGGCCATTGCTTCTGTGTTATCAGCTGCTTCTTGTTCTTGCACTGACGGGCTTACCATCGTGCTGGTTTGTAGTTCGGCCATTTATTAGTTATTCGGGTTCAGGTGCCCCTTGTTGCCTTTGTTGTTCAATAGATTGGTCAGAAAGGGCCTTGATGCCTTGTGGGGCTATCTGCTGAAGCATCGCCATTTGTTGAGCTTGTTGTTGTTCAGCTTGTATCTCCTCTTGACTCTTAACGAGCCCAGCGGTCTTGATGCCCAATGAGGTTGCCCGCCTCTGGAAATATTCACCAACATTCACAAACTCAGCAACAGCTTGTGGCCCTACCACTTGTGCTGCCCCTGCAAGGAACAAGTCAAGCTTCTGTAGGTCGTTCCCTCGGCCTAGTGCCTCGACCCCCGTGATGATCACTGGGCTCACAACGTCCTTAGGGAGGGCAGGGAGCTTCTTCTTGCGCTTCATGACGTCCATGAGCCTGTTGACAAAGGGCATCTGCATCTCAGTTGACAACAACGAATACAACCCTCCTAAGGCTGACTCGAGCTCTTGGGAAAGCATACGGATCTCCTCGGCGGTGACTCGCTCAGCATTACGCACAACACCCGAGGTAAGCAAGAAGGCAGCACCAAGTCGGTCAGAGATCACTTGGATCGACGCTTGGGCGGTCCTGAAGTCGTTCACCTTGTTTAGTTGTAGTGTTGTTACATCAGCAGCGTTTCCTTGGACAATAGCGCCACTAGGGCTCTCAGCCAACGTCCGGGCCCGTGTAGTTCCATTCGGATTAACCAGGAACATCACCTTGGCAGCCGCCGCTGATCCCTCAACGATGGCCCGAGTGAGTCCCTCAAGTGACTGTAGGTCACCTAAGTATTCTTCGACGTAACCACGACCATAACTCTCTCCGTCAATCCGGGAGAACCTAAGCGGGATGAATGGGTTCTTGTCAGCCTTAACGGCTCCCCCAGAATTTGGCAATGCGACCCCGTTGACATCCTGGTAAATCACAAAGTTGTCCCCTTCCCGACAAGCAGCTGTGTAGAGGTGAATCTCGTCAGTGGGTTGGCCTCCAGAGCTCGCTAAGGCCTCCTTGACCTCATCATCAACTGCCTCATAACTAAGGTTCTCTTTGGTCGCAATGTGCAGCACGTTACCCATAGGGTCTCTGTCGATCACAAAGCGATCCAAGTGAAACACCCGGATGCCTCCTTCGTCAGGTAAATACAACAACACATTACCAGTCACGATAAGATGCTTTAGGGCAGCATGGATAGCAGTCCGGTAGGCCTCACGGCTGATCTCACCCATGACTGACTCCTCGACTTGTTGTAGACTGGTTTCGATCTCAGAGATCAACTCTTCAGGGGCCCCTTCGTTCGCCAGGGCATACTTGTCAATGTTTAATCTAAAGAACGGGGCGTTAGGCGGAAGGAGTGCTAACAGTAATTTCGAGGCGAGGTTATTTACTCCGCGAGCCCCAACGCCCTGAAAAGGTGTCTCAAGTCTGCTATGCGGTCCGTGTCCCTCTTCAGGCATCACGTAAGGCAGTGTTAACTTAGAGCACGACCTGGCGCGGTCTAAGTATTGGTATCGCTTCCCTTCAAGGGAGTCATATACGGATTTAGCAGTTTTAAAATTCATGGTAAGTCCTCAGTAGGTTGAGGTTTGATTGATAAGAATTCCAGCTGTGTTAACTCTTGGACACCCGAAGTTCCCTCAAGCATCGCGTCATCGTTCGCGGTGAATCTCCAGCAGTCGATAGCTATTAGTTTCCCACTGCCATCCGTAGCTTCGGCTAGGCTGTCCACAGGTGGCAACCCAGTGAGCGTTGTGCCTTGTTTGTTAGGGTAGCCACGATCCGCGTCAACAGCCGCAGCGAGTCCAGTGTAAACATCGGGCTGCACGACGTAGTAACGAAACCCAGTGTCGGCTCGTGACTGCTCAATGTCGGTAAGTGGTTGGTCTAGTTCGTCGTCCATGGCTTAGTATTCAATCATTGGGAGTTCATCAAGTGCCTCAAGGTCCTCTTCGACAGGTGGCTCCCAATGGAGTCGCTCAAGGTAACTGTTGAGTGTTAGCTCTTCGATGCCATCGCGGTCAAAGTCGTCGGTGTCGAGAATCAGAGAACGCTTGATGCAATACAGTTTGTCCGTAGATGTCTCTGGGTCCAAGAAAAGGTCAGACCACAAGGCCAACCACCGTGCCGTCCCGTTGTCGTCTGGGAGTGACCGCGCAGTGTTTCCAGCAGCCGTCAGTTGGTCGTAGCTGGTCTCGTTGCTGAATCTAAAGAAGCGATGGGTTTCGTCGTTCATGTTTGTTATTATTGTTCAACACTGTTGATAAAGATGCTCCAGCCCTTAGACTTGAGAGATGTTATTGCAGCAGTCGTCGCTGCGGTCAGCCCACTACCATCAAAGTCGATGTCGATTCCAGCGTCAGCCAAAGCAGTGCCACCAGATGCTCCGGTATCCGTTGCGTATTTACCGCTTGCGTCGATGGATGTTAGTATGTTCTCGACCGATTGTGCGGTGAGTGACGTGCAGCTCAACCATGCGAAATCAAAGACTCCGCTTGAGATACTTGATGGATTCCAGTTGCTAAACACATCTGCCGAAAAGTCGGTAAGTGACGAGCATCTTGCCCACGCTCTATACATTTGAGATGCTGAAGGAAGTGATACATCGAAGCTAGTAAGTGAGGAGCATCCATCCCACGCGAACATTGCGTTAGTCACTGAGGGAAGCTCTACGCTAAAACTTTCAAGTGAAGAGCAGTTATACCATGCTTCACGTGCATTATTCACTGAGGGAAGCTCTGCGCTAAAACTTTCAAGTGATACACAGCTACTCCATGCGGCATAAGCGTTAGTCGCTTTCGGCAGCGGTGTGCTAAACGAAGTGAGTCCACTAGACTGCCATGCGGTACTAAAGTTCACATTGTTCGCCTCCGTGCCGAGCTTTGCGTCCGCCGGAAATGACGTAAGTGCCG
>Ga0208767_1003957_pt1 | contig 10559 bp, 11 predicted proteins | sample VirMetDEL_Mar_21_FD_184514 | JGI IMG/M metagenome (GOLD analysis project Ga0208767, IMG submission 184514) | Aqueous microbial communities from the Delaware River and Bay under freshwater to marine salinity gradient to study organic matter... | ecosystem: Environmental > Aquatic > Marine >... | reverse complement strand
AGTTTGGAGCTTTTGAAGATTTGTATTTCTTTAAGAAAACTAGCGAAGTAACAAACGTAACCGATGAGCTATTTAAGAAAAATATAATTACTAATACTTCTTCTAATTATAATACTTACGAAAATCAAAAAGGAAGAATAAACGTAAACGCACAAACTTCCTTAACAATGAATACCGGGTATGTAAGCGAGGTTATGAATCAAACAATAGAAGAACTATTCTATAGCGAAAACGTTTATATAAGATACGAAAATAAAACTCTAGCTATAATACCTAAATCAAAATCATTACAATACAAAACTTCTTTAAACGATAAACTAATAAACTATACGATAGACTTCGATTTTGCGTTTGATAGAATTAATAATGTTAGATAATGTTACAACTACAAATTTATTTTGATGGTCAACAAGTAGAACTTTTTAAAGATGAGAGTATTGTATTAACACAATCAATTCAAGATATAAAAGATATACAAAAAGTCTTTGTACCTTTTACTCAAACGTTTAACGTTCCCGCAAGTAAACAAAACAATATAATATTTCAACATTTCTATAACTTTAATATAGAAGGATTCGACGCTCGTAAAAAAACCCGTTCCGAATTATACCTTAACTATAAGCTATTTAAAAAAGGTAAAATAAAACTTGAAGGGGTACAACTTAAAAACAACGAACCGCATACTTACAAGCTTACTTTCTTTGGCGATACTATAAACCTAAAGGATCTAGTAGGCGAAGATAAATTAACCGCTTTAGGTCAATTAAGTAAATACAAATTCGACTGGACCGATACCAATATATCAACCTATATGGCAACCGGATTAGACGTAGTTACTCCAACCGGTACAATGGTAGACGCGGTTATAGTACCTTTAATAACGCATACGGCTAGACTAATATTCGATAGTAACTCAAGCGTAACTAATACCGATACTATAAAGAATATAAATCCGTCTGCGGGTACAAGTACAGATTACGGAGTACCCTATAGCCAACTAAAACCAGCGATAAGATTACTAGCTATAATACAAGCTATAGAAATAGAATATGGTTTAACTTTTAGTACTGACTTTTTTAATAGTACAAATACCGCCTTCTTTAATTTGTATTTATGGTTACATAATAAAGAGGGGGATTTTCAAACAAACCAAGACGCTCAATATCAAGGTATAAATATTACAAATAAAGTAGATAATAAACAATTCTTTACCGGTTTTAAAAACGCAAGTTATTCCTCTTTTTTAGACGATATAAAAGCTAGAAAGTATTTTAACGATAGAAACTTCGATAAGATATTTAGAAAAATGAACGTTATAGTCGTACCTAACGGAGCCGCCGCCTATACCCTTGTAATTAAAAAAGACGGTCAAGAGTTCCAAAGGTATGAGAATCTAACAGGTACTACCTCGTTAGGGCAAACGGGGACGCTTAAAGATAAAGATTGGTTAGAACACGAGGACGGAGTATTTACTTATTTTATAGAAACGGAAGCGGTTTCAAGTTATACAATAACAGTAGAATTATTAGTCGGTAAGAAAGGAATAGGAAGAGCGCATCCAACCGGATCTTTTCAATTAACCGCCGCAAAGACGGCAGACGATCCCGCAGATCCTTTGCAATTAGTACCGGATATTAAAGTAATAGATTTTCTTACTTCTATATTTAAAATGTTCAATCTTACTGCGTTCCAAGATTTAGACGGTATTATACAGGTCAAAACTTTAGATAACTTTTACGCAAGTAGTACAACGGTACACGATATAACTCCTTTTATAGATAAGACGGAAACTATTACCGATACCGTATTACCTTTTAAAGAAATAGATTTTAGTTACGAAGGTACCGATAGTTTTTTAGCAAACAACCACTTACAAATAGCCGGCGTTGAATGGGGATCCTTAAGATCCGACGGATCGAACTTTCAAGCTACAAACAAATTTGACGGTCAACCCTATAACGTTAAATTACCTTTTGAGCATTTTAAATACGAACATTTATATATACAAGATAATAACGTAGTAAGTTCAAACGATAGCGGAATACAATACGGATATTCGGTAGACGAAAGCGAAAGCCCGTATTTAGGTAAGCCTCTTATATTTTACGCAGTTAACGCAAACGCAACAATTAGAACTTTAAACCTAGCAAATACAGTAGGTGCGTCCGTTGCTGGTCCATATATTCCTTTGAACTGCGAAGGTACGGGTAGTACTTCGTTAGTAGGAAAACAAAGTCTAAACTTTAACGCAGAATTCGATGAGTTCTCAAGACAAATAAATAATAAGAGCTTATTTGAAACTTATTATAAGACTTATATTAAAGACGTCTTCGACGTTCGTAAAAGACTTACAAGCGTAAAGGCTTATTTACCTATGAGTATTATTTATAAATTAGATTTAGCGGATCGATTTATATTGAATAATAACGAATATAGAATAAACAAAATATCTACAAACTTTGAAACAGAAGAAAGTAGTTTAGAACTTACTAATATATTTGAAGCTCCCGTATTTAAACAATTAAAGGTATTACAAGATAATTGTTTAACGGTTGATACTACGACAATAACCGCGGATAGTATAGATTTAAAAGTAGATTCCGGATGCGACAATCAATTTACTTTACCAAGTATAAAAACGGGTATACCAAGTACAACGGTAAACAACCCTACGAGTGTATTTGCAAATACAAGCTTAACGGTAACTCCTCCAACAATAGCAACCGATCAAATACCGGTATCTACTACTACGGAGGTATTCTTTAGTCATAAAATAACGGCAATAGGTAAAGTAGGTAATACGCAAAAGCTCGACGAATACGGATATTTATATTCTACGTCTTTAACTAACTTAAGTTCTACGGATAACGTTGATACGTTAAAAGCATTTGGGGATATAACTACGGTACCGTTTACTCCTACGTTAGCGGTTGTTAAAGTTTTATTAGATAACAATTTATCGGTAGATAGTACTTATAAAAAAGCAGGTTTAACGCATCCTGCGATACTTTATTATAGATTCTACGCGAGAACTAATACCGACGTACAAAACGACAAAGCAGATGCGATAAGTAGTGTTGTAACTGCGGCTACCGTACCGGCTACTGTTAATCAATATAACAACGCAAGCGGAGAGAACCTTTATGGTATTGTTGGTACGGCGGGTTATATGAGCGCAGGCTCTCCGCAACATAACTTATCTAAAGGCAACTTTACTTTATATGGCGCCGAAGATCAAGATGGAATTATAATTGGAAATGTTATACAACCAAACGAAACCGCAATTAAAGAAATAGTTGAATGGTTGTCAAGTGTTGCTAATCCAAGCGCGGGTACTTATTATCCTGTATCGCATACATTTAAAGCAATAAATAGATTTGGAGCAGATTTCTCCGCTGTATTTAATTTTAGCAATAAAACTAATGCTTTTGTAAAATACCATATGTATTTAAACGCTTACCCTATTGTAATGATTAAGGGAGGTACGGTTACAGGAAGTATAGTTACCGGAGGTTCTTTAGGATTAGCGTTTACGGTTGCAGATTTACAAAGTACTTCTTAAATAAAAAGATATGATTAAAAATATTTTAGACTTATTAGAAATAGCTAAAGAAGAAAACGCAAGAGGCGAGTTTATAGATATAGCTTTAGGAAAAAACAAACTACCGGAGTCGATTAAAGAGGGACTCAATCAATATAAAAGAGGATTATGGGAAAAATAGTAATGGACGTCGAGGTAAAAACCGACAGCGCGATAGATAACGTAGACGACTTAAAAGAATCAATAGAAGACGTAGGTAAGGAAACTAAAAACGTATCCGACGGAGCAACCGTTATGGGCGGTCAACTTGACGCGGCAACCGGAGGAGCTATAACTAAGTTTAAAGGATTGACTACAACGATTGGAGGAGTAGTAAAAAGTTTCAAGTCTTTAAGAGTAGCAATTATAGCAACCGGTATAGGAGCGTTAGTTCTAGCTATTGCTGCGGTAGGAGCTGCGTTTACTAATTCCGAGGAAGGACAAAATAAATTTTCTAAAATAATGATGCAAATCGGTGTAGTTACCGGTAACGTTATTGATATACTAGCTGACTTAGGAAAAGGTATTCTATCCCTTACTAAAATATTTAGCGATCCAGCCGCTGCGCTTCAAGGATTTAAAGACGGTATAGGAGACGCGGTAGACGGAATTAAAAACTTTAACGAAGAGACTAAAAAAGAAATTGAAATAGCCGGAGAGTTAGCGGATCAATACGCGGAGGCGGATAGAGCAGAGAGAGCTTTATTGGTTTCAAGAGCAAAGGCGAATAGAGATAGAGCAGAACTTTTAGAAAAGGCGGTTAATAAAGAAAAGTTTTCGGTTGCAGAAAGAATTGGATTCCTACAGGAAGCGGGAGCTATAGAAGAAAAGATAACAAATCAAGAAATAGAAGCGGCGCGTTTAAGGTTCGAAGCTAAAAGAGAAGAGAATAAATTATCCGGTTCTACTAAAGAAGATTTATTAGAGGAAGAACAATTAAAAGCAAGATTAATAGATCTTGAAACGGCAAAGCTTACAAAACAAAAAGAAGTAACGAGTCAAATTATAGCCGCAAAGGCAGAGGAGGCAGCTGCATTAAAAGCAATAAGAGATAAAGAAGCGGCGGATATAAAAGCGGCTCAAGATTTAAAAGACGCTCAAGACAAAGAGAGAAGAGATAGGTTAGCCAAAGAGAAAGCCGACGCGGACGCCAAAGCAAAAGCGGAGGAAGATAGATTAAGACAAGAAAAAGAAGACGCGGAAGCGGCAGCGTTAGATTTAGCCGCAGCGCAAAGAGACAATACCTTAAACGCTATTATAGGATTAGCGGGAGAGGGATCTAAGGTAGGTAAAGCGGCGGCGCTAGCACAAGCGACTATATCCGGAATACAAGGAGTACAAAACGCTTATACTACGGCTCAAGCTTCGCCAATAACGGTAGCTTTTCCGGCATATCCTTTTATACAGGCAGGTATTGCGGGAGCGTTTGCTTTAAAAACTATAAAAAGTATTGTAAGCTCTAAAAAACCTAGCGCTTCGTCTAGCGGAGGAGGAGCCGCAACATCAACGCCTCAAGCTCCAAGTTTTAACGTTGTAGGAGCTTCGGATACTAATCAATTAGCTCAAGCAATAGGAGAGGATAATAAGAAGCCTTTAAAAGCCTTCGTAGTTAGTTCTGACGTATCTACGGCGCAATCTCTAGATAGAAATATAGTCGAAGGAGCTTCGATAGGATAATATATAACAAAACATCTTAAAAAATATTATATTAATATGGATATAGTCGAATTATTTATAGACGAAAACGACGAAGTTTCGGGAGTCGAAGCGGTAAGCGTAGTGGAAAACCCGGCAATAGAAGAAAATTTTATAGCTTTAAAAAATCAAGAGTTTAAATTCGCGGAGATAGACAAAGAAAAACGAATATTGCTTGGTCCAGCGCTAATTCCGAATAAGCCTATATATCGCCAAACCAAAGATTCGGAATATTATATTTACTTTAGTCAGGCTACCGTTAGGAAAGCGAGCGAGTTATTCTTTATTAGAGGTAATCAAAATAACTCAACGCTAGAGCATCAACTCGAGCTTAAGGGATTAACGACGGTAGAATCTTGGATAGTAGAATCCGAACAAGACAAAAGTAGAATGTACGATCTTAACGTACCTATTGGAACTTGGATGATATCCGTAAAAGTAAATAACGATAAAGTTTGGCAACAAGTCAAAGCCGGAGAAGTAAAAGGATTTAGTATAGAAGGATTTTTTGCGGAAAAATTAGAAACAAGACCTAACGAGCCTATAAAAGACGATTTATCTAAAATAGAAGACGAATATCTAGTTGAAGAATTAAAAGAACTTTTAGAAGAACAAAAATTAGAGTCTTTCTCGGATTATCCTAGCGGTGTAAAAAATAACGCTAAGAGAGGTATCGAGTTAAACGAAAAGGTAAACAACAAATGCGCAACTCAGGTAGGCAAAGTAAGAGCGCAACAATTAGCTCAAGGTAAACCTATAACGACGGAAACTATAAAAAGAATGTTTAGTTACCTAAGTAGGGCTAGAGAAGATTACGACGAAAACGATACGAAAGCTTGCGGAACTATTTCTTATTTACTTTGGGGAGGTAAAGCCGGTTTACGTTGGGCGGGTTCTAAACTTAAAGAACTTGATTTAATGGAAGAGGATTTAAAAAAGCCTTGTTACGACGGTTACGAAATGATAGGCTTTAAAATGAAGAACGGAAAAAAAGTTCCTAATTGCGTTCCAATAAAATAATATGGATTATAACCCAAGTCCTCAAAACGATAAACGAGCTTGTCTTTGTAAAGACGGAGTAACCTATTCTCGAGAATGCTGCGACGGTAGTCTAGAGGCTCAAGGTATAGGTAATGTAGTAAAGACAACTACAACAAGATATTACAAAGTAACTAATTGTAGCGGAGGGACGAAGCATATACATACGCACGATTTAGATTTAACCGTAGGGGATATATACTATTTAAAATTTGTACATAATAACCATTCGGATTGCTATACTATAACCTCAACAAGAAATAACGGACACTTTGAAATAACTTCGGCAACGGCGTATAATAATTGCGGTCTTTGTCAAGCGGCTAACTAAAAATACAACAAACTAAAAAGTAATTTATTATATAGATATGAAATCAACTGATATGTTAAATAAAGTAAAAGAGATTCTTGGGGTTGAATTATCCGAAGAAAAGGAAATTAAGTTGGCACAAGCCGAACTTGAGAACGGGACTATTATCGAATCGGAAAGCTTCGAACCGGGGAACGAGATCTTTATAGTAACGGAAGACGAACGTGTACCATTACCTATCGGAGACTATAAATTAATTGACGGAGAGACCTTAATTATTAAGGAGGAAGGTATAATATCTTCTATTGGAGCCGTTGAAGAAGAAGAAGCTACCGAAGAAGTAGAAGCGCAAGAAGTAAAAGAGGAAGAAGTAAAGGCGGAAGAAGAAAAAGAAGAAATGGGTTACGCTACTAAAGAAGAACTTGAAGAAGTCAAAAAGGTAGTTGAAGAAATTAAAGCTATTCTTATTCCTAAAGAGGAAGAAATGAGCGAAGACGTAGAAACAAGTGTTAAGTCCGAAGAGACTACAACAAAAACCGTATACGCTCAAAAAGAAGATTTATCCGAAGTAGAAAAGGTTAATCATAACCCGGAGAACGAAACAGATAAGAAGATGAATCTTTATTCTCAAAAAAGAGGCAATACTACTTTAGATAGAGTAATGCAAAAAATATCAAACTTTAAAAATTAAATTAAATGTCAACAACAATAACAACAAGTAACGACGTATTAAGAGCTAGAGCAGAACAAGAAACTCTGTCTACTACTCAAGATATCCCTGTAAACAAAGCAGGTACTGAATTTAATATAGCAACGGATGCAATAGTATTAACGTTACCGGCTATTTCTTCAGAAAATATAGGAATGGAATTTACTTTCCGTAATACGGGAGCGGACGGTAATAACATTATTACGCTTAGTCCTGCGGCAACGGATGCGATCCACGGAACTGTAGCGGCTGTACAATCGGGCGGTGTAGATAATAAAGATTGGATCAATACAAAAGCAACTGCTAATAAAGGCGATTGGTGTTCGATCAAAGCCGTAGCGTTAACCGACTGGTATTTAACAGGAGGAGACGGCGTTTGGGCAAGTGAATCATAATAATTAATAAATAAAAAATATACAATGGGAACGACAAATTCATTAACAACTACATATAGCGGTGAGTTCGCAGGTCAGTACATCTCGGCAGCACTTTTGAGTGGTTCAACTTTGGATAACGGATTAATTACCGTTAAACCAAATATTAAATTTCAAGAAGTTATTAAAAAAGTAGCTTCTGACGATATCGTAAAAGACGCAACGTGTGACTTCGATCCAACATCGACTTTGACATTAACAGAGCGTATAATTACACCGTCAAATCAACAAGTAAACTTACAACTTTGTAAAAAAGATTTTCAAAACGATTGGGATGCTATCTCTATGGGATATTCGGCGTTTGATAGTTTACCTAGTTCTTTTGCAGATTTCTTGATCGGTCACGTATCGGAAAAGGTAGCTCAAAGAACGGAGCAGTCAATTTGGAACGGAGCAGCTGCAACGGCTGGACAGTTTGGAGGTTTTAAAGAACTTTTATTAGCAGACGCGGACGTTACGGACGTAGGCGGAGGAGCTGCGGTAGATTCTTCAAATGTAATAGCAAAATTAGGACTCGTAGTAGATGCGATTGGTAGCTCACTCTATACAAGCGATGACCTATTTATATATGTATCGCAGAACGTAGCAAGAGCATATGTTAGAGCGCTTGGTGGTTTTGCAACTAACGTAGGAGCTGCGGGTATAAACGCAGACGGTACTCAATGGTATACCGGAGGGACACTTTCGTTTGATGGCGTAAAGCTCGCAGTAGCGAATGGTCTGGCGGATAACACAATGGTAGCCGCAGAGAAAACTAACCTTTATTTTGGAACCGGTTTACTATCGGATCATAACGAAGTTAAGGTGATCGATATGGCGGATATTGATGGAAGCCAGAATGTAAGAATCGTAATGCGATTTACGGCTGGAGTTCAGTATGGCATCGGTAGCGATATCGTACTATATTCGTAATAGTTAATTAATCAATTAAAAGGGTGGGTAAGCCAATAGTGCCTACTCACCTTTTTTTTATAAAAAAATATACAGATGGCGTGTGATTTAACACTTGGTAGAAAAGAACCCTGCAAAGATGTGGTAGGTGGCTTAAAAAATGTTTATTTTGTCGATTTTGGTGATTTGGGTACGGTAACCTTATCAAATGATGAAATAACAAATATGACTGGTAGTTCTGGAAGTTTAACTGCGTTTAAGTACGAATTAAAAGGAAATTCTAGCTTTGAACAAGCTATTACCTCTTCTCGTGAAAACGGAACGACTTTCGTTGAACAAACCTTGACTTTAACCTTAAAAAAATTAACTAAGGAAGATAATAAAGAGCTAAAATTACTAGCTTATGGTAGACCTCACGTAGCGGTTGAAGACTATAACGGTAATGTCTTTATGATGGGACTTGAGCACGGTGCGGAAGTGACCGGGGGTACTGTTTCGACTGGTGCATCTATGGCAGACCTCTCGGGATATACTTTAACGATGGCGGCGTCTGAGCTTGCACCTGCTAACTTTATGGATTCGGATACAAAAGATATAGACTTCCCATTTAGTGTAGTAGATTACGCAGGATTAGACGGTACAGTAACTATTACTTTAGGAACAAATTCTTAATAGGGTTTTTATTTGGTAAAATTAGGGGGTTTTTAGCCCCCTTTTTTTTTACTATTTTTTTTAGAAGTGAGGATCTAATCTTGTATATGCTTCTCCGATTGTTATACTACCAAAAGTACAACCTTTAGACCTATATTTAAGAGTTGGAACCTCTTCAACTTTAAAAGTTTTACGATTACGAATAAAGTCTACTCTTTTTCTTAAAGTCATTGTTTCGTTATCTTTTGTAATAATTGTACGTCCATTACGTTCTATTTTTTTTATTTCAGTTGCGTATGAATCCGAACCAATATGATAAGTTAAAGGCAAACCAATCATTTTTTCTTGGTCTTTTTTATTTAAAGATCTATAGTAATTAAAAAAATCTTCGTTAGTTATATGTTTATTTTTGATTATATTTTCCATTTTATTTGTTTTTGTTATTGTTTTACTTTGTAAATATACAACCTTTTTAGATATAAACAAATAATAAACAATTTATTTTAATATTTAATTTAACAAAAAACAAGTTTTTTTATTATATATATATGATAGTATTGCAAGAAACTAACAACGCTCAAAATATAAACTTTATACCTAGGGAATATACCGCCGGAGCTTCTTATACTTTTAATATAGTAGACGAAACTCAAAATAAAAGCGTATATAGTCAAGCGACAACCGGAGTAACTCAAAACCTATACTATAATAGATATAGCGCTTCTTTTACAACCTTAAAACAAGGTATTTACTATATGCTTACCGTTTTATCCGGTACAAACGTTATCTTTAAGGACAAAATATACTGTACTAATCAAACCGATTTACCTCAATATACAATCAATAGCGGAGAGTATACTTCTAACGATACTACAAACGAATTTATTACAATATAATGGAGAACCTACATATAGTTAATTTAGCCTCTTATAATAGACCTCAAATATCTGAAGACAAGCAAAGAGAATGGGTGAATTACGGAGACGATAATAATTACTACCAATATCTAATAGATTTATATACCAATTCTACAACTAATAACGCAATTATTAACGGTATAGCAAATATGATATATGGTAAAGGAATTGACGCTCTTAATAATAGTCAAAAGCCTAACGAATACGCCGCAATGCGATCTATAGTATCGGATCATTGTTTAAGAAAAGTTTGCTTAGATCTTAAATTACTAGGAGAGGGATCTTTTCAAGTTCTTTATCAAGATAGTAAAGTAATAAAGGCGGAGCATTTTCC
>Ga0208767_1003953_pt1 | contig 10565 bp, 12 predicted proteins | sample VirMetDEL_Mar_21_FD_184514 | JGI IMG/M metagenome (GOLD analysis project Ga0208767, IMG submission 184514) | Aqueous microbial communities from the Delaware River and Bay under freshwater to marine salinity gradient to study organic matter... | ecosystem: Environmental > Aquatic > Marine >... | reverse complement strand
GTTCCATAGTGAGACGGCATAGTTTTATTATTATATACAATATATCTATTATTTTTTTATAAGATTTTCTATATAGTTATTTTTATATTCTATGGCTTCTTCTTCTGTTAAAAATCTCTTTGAGTGCGATTTACCATTAATAGTAATACAAAATCTCCAACGCTTAACTCTATTCATACTATTATCTTGATATATTATTCCCACCTGTTTTCTATTAGGTTGTCTAAAACTTTGTGAATTATACATAGCATCACATATTTCTAAATTAGATTTTACATTATTTAAACCATTTCCGTCAATATGATTAACTTGTCTTTTATCATCTTTATAATCTCCTAGACCCATAATTAATCTATGAATATTAATTCTTTTGATATATTTTCCATTTTCATAAATAGTATGATAGGCGTAATAAGTATGTTTATTGCTTGTGTAATTTAAGCACCAATTAAAATCTTTAACTTTATCATAGTCTTCATCATCAATCATTAGATCATGATTTCCTTTGTTTCTATGGTGGATGGGTATTGTGATAGTCATTATACATAATATATCGCCCAATTTTTATATCAAATTTATTTTTTTATAAGATGTGATTTATCTATTTTATGTGCTTTTGATTTAGGGTCTAGAGCGGCATAGACGCGTGCCATACTCCATTGCTCTTTTGATTTAACACTAGGTCTTACTGATTTTGGGTTTGTTTTAAAAGCACCCGTCCCTTTATTATATATAGTCTGTAATCCACTTTTTTTAAAACCTGTTATTTTTGCTATTTCAGCTAAAGAATGGTCTTCATCTTTTTTAAAGTTATATTTTTTGTTAAATTTTTGTTTGTAAGTTAATGTCATTATATATCTATTAAATATTTTTTTTTTATGGGTCTTCTTCAGGTTCAGGTTCTCCTTCTAGTGCTCCACCTATAGCACCACCAACAAATCTCGCTGCTGCTCCTCCTGCTCCTACAGCAGCACGTCCTAATCCAGCACCAAACTCTCCTGCTGTAGGTAATTGTGCTACTAATCCTTCACCTACTCCTTGTGCTAAACCACCAGCAAATCTTGCACCTGTTCCTAATGCTCCACCTACTGCTTCTGCTCCTTGCTGTAAAAGACCTGGCGATTGTTCTTCTAGTGCTGGTTCTGGTGCCGCCTGAACCTCTTCTAATTCCTCTTCTAATGTTCCTGCGGCTGCTCCTAATGCTGGTTCAACAGGCGGTCCATATGGGTTTGCGTCGAAGTGTCCTCCTAACTCGTGTCTATGACCCTTCTCAAATAAGAATGAACCATCATCAATTAATTTTTGGAAAGGTTCTGCTCCTACTCTTGTTCCTGCTACACCTGCTCCTGTATCTAATTTTATTGTATTTCCAGCATGACCTCCTAATACGTTAACAACATCTCCAGGTTCTACTTTTTTAAGTCTTTTATCTGTATTATTTCTAACCCTAAAACCTATTCCACCCCGACCACCAGTTCTCGGTCCTCTCGGTCCAGGTCTAACATCACTGAATATAGTTTCTTGTGCTCCTGCGAATGTTCTCTTTGATGTTTCTATTCTAGATTGTGCTTTATTTCTAACACTACCTACTTCTTCTAATAATGGTTCTTCACCCTGTTCTAATTCTCTTGGTGAAAGTGCCTCCTCAACAAATCCACCTCCACCTTCTAATACACGAGCACCTCCCGCTGCTGCTGCTCCTGGAGTATCAACCTCTTCTACTTGACCTCGTGGTTCTTCTGCGGCAGCAGGAACTCTAGGTGAAGCAACTAATAAAGGTTCTACTCTTGCTCTAAATTCGCCTCTTGGTGTTCCCTCTGCTCCTGGCGATAATGCTCTAGGAGTTGGCGATGGAGTTATTGGTTCTACTGGTCTGTCTGCTTCTAATTGAGCGAATTCTGCTTCCAAATCAGCCCATCTTTGAGAAGCAGAAGAAGTTCCACCTGACCTCTCTTGTAAACCCTCAATATTTTCTACTCTTTGAGCGACAGGAACTGCACTTGCACGAGGACTGCCAGTTCTTAATCTTGCTTCAGGTTGTGCTTCAGCATCATCAACTAAATCTGCTAATTCTGCCTCTTGTTCTGCTATTTCACCTCTATTTCCAGTTTCTAAAATTTCTCTTAATGCACTTTGCGTCCTTCTTATTACATCTGTTCTTGGTGAAGGTCCTTGTCTTGGTGCTGGCGCTGGTTCTGCTCCTCTCTCTGCCTCAAATCTCGCTCTTGATGCTTCACTTGCTAATAAATCATCTTCTAATGATCTATCTATTGCTGGTCTTGCATCAATAACTACACTAGGTAAATCTAATGGTCCACCACCTCCTATTTCTGCTCTTTCAGGTTGTGGTGCTGGTTCTAATTCTACAGGTGTAGAAGTTAATCTAGCACTAGGAGTAGGCGGAACCTCTGGAACTGGTGTTTCTAATTCAGGCGAAGGAGCACGACGACGACCTCCTCCTAATACTACATTATCAGGGTCTGCTCTAACTGAACCTTGTAATGATGGAGATCTAGGACTTAATGACAAATTAGGAGATAATCCAGCCTGACGTAATCCTTCTCTTGCTGACCTCTCGAATTCATCTACATCTAGAATTACTGAATCAAAATCAGGTGGAGGTTGTTCTCTTGCTCCAGCTAATCGTGCTTCTTGTGCTCTAATCGCCTCTATAACAGCATCTCTAGATTCACCTATTGCTGCTTCTTGTTGTCCTAATCTTTCATAGATATCCTGAAATACTGCATCTTGTCTCGCCGCATCTGCTCTTACCTGTTCGTCTTGTGCTTGTTGTCTCGCATCCACTGCCTCTACATTTTGTTCTAATTCTGCTCTAAATAATGCTGCTTCATCTCTTAAGATATCATGAAACTCTCTATTTTGACCTCTTAATTCAGCACCTAACTCACCTGCGGCTGCTCTTAAATCATCTCTTATATTAGGTTCAGGTCTATCAGGCATAAAAACTATTTGTGCTGGAGGTTGTGCTGGAACATTAATTACAGGTGCAATATCACCTATTCGAACATCTGGTGCTACTGGTGCTGGTGGAGGTGGTGCTGGTAATGCTGCTGCTCTTGCTGCTGCTCTTTCTGCTCTTGCTGCTGCTAATTCACCTCTTCTTACACCTAATTCCTCTCTCTGTAATCGTTCTCGCTGTTGTCTATCTAATAATGCTTGGAGTTCTCTCCTGCCTTGTAAATCTCTCTGTAATTGCATTCTTTCTCTTTCTATTTCAGGGTCTACACCACCAACTACACGAGGTTCTCCTACTATTCTAGGTTCTTCTTCATCTTTATCTCGTCTTTCACCTTGCTCAAATCTTTTTTTTTCTCTTATTGCTCGTGCAACCTCACTTCTTAAATTTTTACCTCTTCTCGCTTTTCGCTTTTTCTTTTTCTGTTCTTTTTTTAACTTTTCTGTTGTAGGAACTTTACCTGCTAATGCTTGTTGCTGTCTTAATCTTATCCTATCTATATCCTGTGGTTCAAATCGAGCGCCACGTTGTAGCAAAAACTGCTGTAAACGTCGTCTCTCACCCTCGCTTGCTGCTTGTGGATTAAACATTATATATAAATAAAATATAAATTATTTTGTGTTTAGAAATATTCATTTTTTTTATTATTAATAAGTATATAATGCCTTTTAATAAAACACTATGGGAATATGGACGTAAAATCGAGGATGAGGCATTACCTAAACTAAATAAACACTTTAAAACTAACTTTTTGAGGAATGATAATGATATCTTTGATATTTTTGATTTCACAGATGAAGAGAAAAAGATGATAGTTGAGGTAAAGGGCAGAAAAATTGCAAGCGATAAATATGATGAAACATTAATTACATCCGCAAAGGTTATGGCGGCACAGCAGAAGATGGATGATGGATATAGAGTATTTTTATTATTTGTTTTTACAGATTGCTCTAAAATTATCGAGTTAAAACCTGATATGTCTTTTAAGTGCAAACTTGTAGGTTATAATTGTGTCCAGCACTATCTCATACCAATTGCTGATTTAACAGATTTTGATGATTATAATGTTGATAATGATCCTATAGAGGAAATAGAATTAGAACCAGAACCTGAACCAGAACCTGAATTAAAAACACCTCAATTAGAAACAACTGAATTAGAAGAAACTAATCCCAGCATGAATGGGATGTCTCAATAAAAATATTTATATATATATAATGATAACAGAACCTGAACCTGAACCACAACATAATTGTATTATTACATTAGACCCATCAGGATATTTTCTAATGTTGATAGGTGCAACAATAGGATATTATCTAACAGGATATTATCTTGCCGCTGCGTGTATGAGACGAGGTCAAAGAAATAATAATAATATTATTATTGCTGAATCTTTGTCTTAATAAAAAAAATATTTATATATATATATAATGGAAAATATTACACCGCGACCACTACCTGAAAATATAGATAAGTGGAGTTGTGAAATAGAGGAATTATTAAGCGAATGGGGAGAAGTTTCTCAATGTTATAGTTATCTACATAATTACTCAACAAGAAAATATAAAAAAAAATATCATCATCTACAAATACCTATTATTGTTTTATCAACTTTAACAGGCACAGCTAATTTCGCAACAGATAGTTATGTTCCAGTAGAGTATCAGCATGGTTTCTCTGCTGGTGTAGGAACACTAAATATTGCTTGTGGTATACTTGGAACACTATTAGCATTCTTAAAATATGCTGAAATTTATGAGGGTCATAGGATATCAGCGTTGGCGTGGTCAAAATTAAGTAGGACTATAGAAATAGAATTATCATTACAAGAAAAAAAGAGAAAACCTTGTAGAGACTTTTTAAAGATATGTAGAGCAGAATATGATAATTTATTAGAATCATCTCCTAATATAGATTTAGATATCATTAATTTTTTTAATAAAAAATTTGAGGGAAAATATAAAGAGGTTCGAAAACCCATTATTTGTAATGGATTAAAAGCGATAAAACCATATAGAATAGAATGCACTAAAAATAAACAACAAACTATCGTTGAAGAACCAGAACCTGAACCTGAACCTGAATCACTAGATACTTCTCTGGAAGTTAATCCTCAAGACCAAATTCCGTAATGTTTGGACTTTTTATAATTAATTGATTAAAATTTTTATGTATTTGTTTATCGTCTGGTAATTGAGTATCTATAAACATAAAATCATGCTTTTTTTGATAGATGTATCTCAATACATCTAAAAACTCTTTTTTGGGTAAATTTATCATATCATCATAGATATTTTCTATTTCTTTTTTTTGTGGTTTATATTGGATTAATTGTGAAGCAGTTTTTCTTAATTTTGGGTCTATTTTATTATAGGTTTGTGAAGTAGCAATAATAGATACACTACCACCAAATCCTGCGAGGTGTCGTCTATTAAAAAATATTTTTTGTAATAAATTTTCTATTTCACCTTTGCCTTTTCCTCTAATATCTGCAATAACATCATCCATAATAAATAATACTTTATCTCCTGTATCTTTAATTTCATCTAATACTCCCTGTATATTTTCTAATGTAGCACTTTCGAATTTTTGGTCTTCAGGGATCATCTCGTATGGGTCTCCCTCCATAGTTATCATAGAGGGCGACCATATATATACTCTATCAAACTTTCTATTAAAATTCTTACCTGATTTACAGACTAACGAATTAATTAAACTTGTTTTCCCATAACCTGGACGACCAACAATTAGAATTGCAAAACCTCCTTTTTGTGGCAAAGGTTTTGGTATAGTAGTGTCAACATCATCACAACTAAATTTTGTAGCAGAAACCACAATTTTCTTATCGTATTCCTGTTCTTCTATAGAAGTCATTATAATATATATAATAAAATAAAATTATATTTTAAGCATAACTAAATTTATAAGCAGCAGGTCTCGGTGTCTCGTAATATTGTTGTTTTGGTTGAACAGGTGGTTTTACATATTCATCATCATCACTGCTTTCACTTTCACTAGAAGTAGGTGTAGGTGGTCTCTTTGACTTCTTTTTCTTTTTTGACTTTTGATGCTCTGGTGGTAATTCATAACCGCCATAATAATAATAATTATTTACAACCCTCTCTGTTGCTACTGGTTGATTGTTAACTGGTGGTGCACCCTGCGACATAGGTTTAATAAAATCTACTTCTTGTGTTTTTACAGGTTTAGGAGGTGGTGCAGGATGTAGTTTTTCTTTTTTCTTTTCTTCTTTCTTTTGTTCTTTTTGTTCCTCTTTCTGCTTTTTCTTTAAAGCGATAGATTCAGCCCTTTTCTTACGTGCTTTCTCAAATGCTTCTATTTGTTTCTGTGATCTCACCTTTTTTGACTTTTTAGCAGGTTGTTTCTCTATTACCTCTTCTTGTTTATCTTCTGCTACTTTCTTTTGCTCGCTATCCTCTATTACGGGTTTCTCGTCATTAACTTCCTCAACAATTTCATCTCCTGTTCTCTCAATACTTTTCGCTTCTAGTTCTGCTTCGATGTCTTCCATTCTTTTACTTATAGTTTATATTATTTTTTCGTTTTTCTAAAAAATATTTTATATGTAAGAATATATAGAAGAATAATAATGAGTAATTATTATAAAAAAAATAGAGATATGTGGCGAAAGGGTGGGAAATACTATTATTATAAACCTAAAATAAATTCAGGACATCTGCAGGTCAGGAGAGGGTCATTCACTATAAATTTTGATTAATCGAGAAACAGACTAAATATTAAATTAGGTGGAACTCTATATCTATCCAACCTATTTGTTCCACTTCCATAATTAGTAGATTTATTTTTTCCTGTATTTTCACTATGAACATCACTAACTCTTTTTTGATGTTTTCTTACTGCCTGTTGTTTTTCTGTATTACCACAATTCTTACTATGTAATTTTCTAGTTTCACACTTTAAAGGTGTTCCTGTTTCAGGACATATTGCACCATCAGTAGGAACAATTATCATATTACCACACGCACCACTTTTATCGCAAATTAAATTATTCCAGTCTTTTTTATTAGTCCATATTCTCGTCTTTTTCTCATAACCCCAATCACTATACATACAATATGAGACATCATAAAAAGGTATATCTTTCATGATTTCTCTACTTTTTAATTTTCCAGTTTGTGGATTTTCTACACACCACAATTCAGGGTTAAAATAGTCTATAATCTCAAAAGTTTTTAATACTAATTTATCTGCCTTTTTCATATTCTCCTCCATAACCTCTCGTGTATATAGTATTCCATCTGCTTTTTTTCTATTCAACCAACAAGATTGTAATGTGCTATAATCCGTGCAAGGTGGAGAACCCCACACAATACTAAAATAATCTTTAGGATATTGTTTGTAATCAAACTCCATTATATCTATTTGGTGTGTAGCAGGTAATTCATTATCAACAGATATTACATTCCAACCCAGTTGCTCACATACTTTTCCTACACTACCTGTTCCAGAAAATAATTCTAATACATTCATTTTAAGATATCCTTTATAAACTTATATAATTTAAAATCAAATTTCTAAAATAATATATATATATAATATATGACATCAATTAACGGATTAAAAAATATTGCTGCTACAAGTATACAAAATTCAGGAGAAATATATTTAGGTAATGATATCAACCCTGGAACAGCCGGACAAGCATTAGTAAGTGGAGGTGATGGCGAACCTGCGAGATGGGATACCCATACAGGGACTATTCAACCACTAACTATTGGGACAAATTTATCATTAGCATCAGGTAATGCTACTTTTGATGGCGGAACAGCAGATACACTTAACGCAAGTGGAGGTGCAACACTAACAGGAGGTTCAGGTATAGATATTACAGGAGGTACTATAACTACGGATAATGATAATACAACAATTAATAATAGTGCTACAGGAAATAAAAATCAAGTATTAAAAGTTCCTAATGCTTTAACTGCTGGATCTAATGTATCTTTTAGTTCAGGAACTACCTATGATGGTTCAGCCGCAATAACTATTTCTTCTACTGATACAAATACACAATTAGCGTTAGCAGAAGACCCTGGTATAGCAATAACTTCAACAGGAGGATTAAATAGAACAATTGGAGCAAGAGTTGATGGGACAACAATAGGTTTTTCAGGTAATGATTTAACAACTATAAAAGTTCCTAATGCTTTAACTGCTGGTTCTAATGTATCGTTTTCCAGCGGAACCACTTATGATGGGTCAACCGCAATAACTATATCAGGAACACCTGATACAAATACACAGCTAAATTTAACAGAGGGGAATGGTATAACTATAACAAACACAGGAGGATTAAATAGAACTATCGCTATGAATGCTGATGCAACTACTCTTTCTAATAATGTAGGGTCAGGACAAGCAGGAGTATTAAAAGTTCCTAATGTCATGACTAAAGGAACAAATATAAGTTTCATCAATACTACTGATGGAGCAGTCGAAACTACATATGATGGATCAACACCAATAACAATTTCATCAACAGATACAGACACAACATATCAAGGCGGAACAGGTATTTCTATAGACACAACAACAAATCCTGATACTATTAATTGTGCTAATATACCTAATAGTGCATTAGCAAATTCTACTATATCAGGAAAAGCATTAGGAACAAGTCTATCAACAATAACTTTTTATAGTAGCACTGGTGCTTTCTTAACATCCTATAATGGAGCAGACCCACCCACAAGTGTAGTATTAGATGGAAATACACAATTAAATTTAACACAAGGAGCAAATATAGTAATTACAAATACAGGAGGATTAAATAGAACTATTGCTGTCAGTAGTGCTCCTACTAATTTAGATTTATCGAGTGCTACTAATGTATTCCCTAAATTTGTAGGTGGAAGTGAGATTTTAAAGAGTATGAGTTATATAGATAATTCAGCACAAAATTTCAACAGAATATTTAATACATCAAATGAGTTTTTTTTCAGCGGAAGTCAAGATTCAGGTAGCGATACATTAGAAATAGATTTTACAGCTACTTCTACAACTGGTTATTGTGAATATGGATTTTATGCTAATACGTTAACAGGGGGAATGATTTTCTGTGTGGGAATTGCCGCCGCTACTGGTGGAACAAGTCCTTTTTCGACAACATTAACTTCTTCACCTGTGGCGATAGACGCTTATAAAATAGGACTTTTTGATGGAACAACATCTACATATTCATTAAAAGAAATATTAGATTTTACGAGTTTTGAGAACACCTATATTACATCAAAATTTTTCTTTAATAATTTAAGTGTTGGAACTAGATATAGAATGGCGTTATATGGTAGATGTTTTAATACAGGAAGTATATATATTAATGCTGGTGGAAAAAATACTACTGGTTTTGCAAGTAGATCATTCCATCAACCAGCATTCATGAAATTTTATGAATATGATAGCACTATTGGGGGTGCAAGAACTACAGGTTCAGGCGGAGGCGATGATTATTAATTTAATGTTTTAGATTGAGTTATTTAAGGGAAAATTATTATCTAAATATTATTTATTAAGATGGGGTGGGAGAATTCTAGTTATTTTAATTGCAGAAGTTATTATTATGATTCTACACCACCATCGCCTCTAGATGAAGCATATATTAGACAACCTAAATTTTATGATTTTAATGAAGCTAAAGAATATAATTATAAGACATCTTATAATGATTCTATACATCCAGTATTTGGAATAAAAAAATCCTCATCTATGGAGGAATTCAAAGAAGTATATAGACAGATGATTTTAGAAACACATCCTGATAAGGGTGGTGATAATCAAGAATTTATAAGAGTAAGAGAGGCGTGGGATGAACTTACAGGACATCCTTAATAGTCATCTTTTTCACAGAGTTTTTCTTCTTCTTTTAGGACATCCTTAATTTCGCCCTGAATACTAGTGAGTTTTTCTTTGAGTTTCTTATTCTCCTCTTTGAGAAATCCTATTTCATCATTCTTAATTTCCAATACAGCGTGAGCACACGCCGAAGAAGGGGTGTGTGGTTTTTCTTCTTTTGCTGTATAGATAGCGAGACGATCTCCCTGTTTATGAATTGTTTCTTTGAGTTTCTCATTCTCTTTTTTGAGATAGTCTACATACTCCTTCGTCTCATAAGCCTCGTCTATTTCTTTTTGGACATCATCAGGAATTTTGACTGCATATTTTTTCATACACGCCTCTCTCAATTCGCCATTCTCTCGTGATAAGTCATAGAGTTTCATGGATTTTTCTTGCAGTTTTTCTTCCTGTTTTTCCACGATAGACATAATTCTCATAATGTCTTCATCGTCCATATTTGCGTCATCTAGAATGTTGCGAATTTGGGCGGGTCGTGTCGATATCGCGTACATATCTGTTTTTTTCTTTAATGATTTGGTGGTTTACAGCTAATCAAATTTTTCTTTTCCTTTGTTTTAGGATATCTTATTACAGGTAATCAAATTTTTCTTTTGCTTTGTTTTAGGATATCTTATTACATCTCATCAAATTTGTTGATATTCTTTGCAAAAAAATTTCGTTTTACAGATGTTGAGGATCCAACAGACAA
>Ga0208767_1003951_pt1 | contig 10567 bp, 14 predicted proteins | sample VirMetDEL_Mar_21_FD_184514 | JGI IMG/M metagenome (GOLD analysis project Ga0208767, IMG submission 184514) | Aqueous microbial communities from the Delaware River and Bay under freshwater to marine salinity gradient to study organic matter... | ecosystem: Environmental > Aquatic > Marine >... | reverse complement strand
CCGTCTACCCATTCACTTTCAGCACCTGATTCAGTAGCTTGTTTATTAAATCCTGGTTTAAAATTGAGTTTCTGTAACATAACCTAGTATTATATAGGGTTTTTATTATTTTGGTAGTATTATATTCCACTCTAGTTTAGATAGCAAATCTTCTAATTGTACTTTTTTAAGGTTATTTTCTTGTAAATAATTAAAAAGCTCTTCTGTATCTACAATGATCCATTGATCTTTAATGTCAAAAACCATTTTATCTGCTTTAGATTTAAAAGATCCACCTTTTCCTGTATCACCTTTAAATTTAACTAAAGGTCTTAAATCAAATTTAAATTTTTGATTAGATTTATTTTTAATAATACCTTCTATATCCCAAAGTTCTTTGGTTTTTTGAATTGAGGATGCTTTAATTACTTCGGTGAGGTTACGTTCAAATTTATTACGCATCTGGTTCCTTTTTTTGGTTGTTCCGCAGTGTGATACAAAGAACCATCAAAAGTTATCATAGAACCTTGTTTAGGTGTAAATCTTTTCCATTCTTTTTTATTTTTATAAATAACAGTATCTCCATCAGAGTCGTTTACATAATATAAAAATACTTGATGAGGTTCATCATTATCTATATGGATTTGATCTACTTTTGATATTACTTTTGAGTTTAAAGGTAGTTGTACAATTAAATTTGCATTTATAACATTTCCTTTAATTGTTTCTTTAAAAACATTTAATAAACTAGCTTGTTCAGATACAACAGCGTCATTTTTAATTAAAGAATTACCAAAGGCAGGGCAGTATTTTTTATCACCTTTAAATGTTACATTGTGTAAATAATACAATGGACATTTTGAAAAAATAAAATCTTTAAGCTGTTCTTGTACTTTTTTAGGAAGTACATTTTTTATTACTTTCATAAAGTAAAATTATTATACTGCTGGTGCTCCCCAAGTAAGAGTTTCAGAATTCCATTCAAAAGTATTTGTTGGAGTATTATGATCTAATGCTTTCCATATTTGATCCTCTTCATCCCAAAATATTGAATAAGGCATATCATTACCGTCTACATCATAAGTTTTAATTGTTGGGTAAGGTACAGGTGCTTGCCAATCATTATTATCATCTAAAGACCAAGAAGCATAAGGTTGTCTTTTAATAAATTTATCTTTTGAATAATCATAAGTATCTCCTCTTGCAGGAAATAATTTTCTTAATCCATTATCTCTAAAACATTGTTTCCATGTTCCACCTTTAAACCAATTAGCACACCATGCTTCTCCATCCGCGTGTCTTGGGTTGTCTACTAATTTTCCGTCCGCAGTTGGTATATCGTCTCCTACACAAACTACTTCAGTCACGTTCCAATTTGTTTTTGTGCTATCAAAAGGGTCAGTGTCTGTAGCTATTGCTGCAAAATATTGTGCCATAAATTCTCCTTATATTCTTTTATATTTTAAATATTTTAAATAATCATCCTTACTAAAAGATTGTATTTTATCAAGTCTTAATTTTGGATAATCTCTTGCTTGTATTTTATGTATAAAAAACACTAAAGTCAACCTATCCTCTTTAGAATTACAATATAAATTGTCCACATTATGCCATTGATTACCATCAAAAGCTACCAAAGTATTATATATATTTTTAAAAGTATGTGTTTTTACAAACTGTTTTTCCAAAGACGCCATTTCTTTTTTAAATTGATTTAAATTAAATTTATTTTTTCCATAAAAATCCAATTTAGTTTGAACTGCAACTTTATTTTTAACGGGTTCTTTTTTAAGTGTGTACATACTTGTACCACTTTCAGGATAACTTTGTTTATTTAAATATATTAAACCACCTAAAGCAGTGTCATCACGATGTATCCAACCTTTATTTCTCACATCTTCAAATGATTTTGAATAAGGTTTAATTTTTTGAAAACCTAAATAAGTTTGAGAGTAATCAATGTTTTCATAATCTTCATAATAAACTGACAATATGGATAGAATAGTTTTGTTGAAAAAAGCATAATCTATTTTAGATAAATTTTCAGTTCTTACCCCTGGATAGATACCCTCTTTTGGTGTTGTATATTTAAGACTTTTTGCAAATTTAACAACTTCATCTGGGTCGTCAAAAAAATTACTTATACTAGTTATTGGGAAAACTTTCATTATCTTTTTTAAAAAAATCTGGTAAGCCTAACATTGGTCTAGTGTCATATTTTTTATCTGAATCCTTTTTATCATAGTGAAGAAAAACTTGACCAGAAATATCTTTTGTAAATTCTTCTCTCCAATGTTCCATTTTATCTCCAAGATAAATTAATAAGTCACCTGGTTTTAAGTCTATTTTAAATCCATCTTGTGCCTTGTTCTTAGTATTGTTTAAATAAATTGGCCACGCATCACCCCCTAAATGTAATGTTGCAGATATAGCACATTCTCCTCTATCTTTGTGCCTAAATAAAACATCACCTTTTTTATATAATCTAGCATAAGAATATGTTTCAACTAATTTAAAATTAACAATTTTTTCAATTGTATTTTTAATTATAGGTAACAAAGTTTCCATGGCTGGGTCAGCATATATTGAATATGTATTTGGAACTTGATGGTCAAAATAATAACCCCAAGCTTTATCATATGGAGATATGTATCTTGTTTCTTGTAAATAATCGCAAACATTTTTTCTTAATTCTAAATAATTAAATAAAAAATCTGCTAAACTTGGATCTATTGCTTTTTTTATTATTTCAAAATTTGTTTTTTTAAAGTTCATTTCTAATCCTTTCTAACCATTCTTTATGAGTAATGTATTTAGATGTTTTTTCATACTCAATATTCATAAATTTATGAAAATCTTTATTTAACATAGTATATTGTTTTTTTATATTTTCAAGGTTTATTAAGCCTAGTCCGTGCATAACAGCTATATAATGAGGTTCTCTAAACAATAAATAATTAGTATCTAAAAAATCTTCTCTTATTGGGAGCCTAGTTTTAAAAATTTTTAGTCTATCTTTAAGGGTATTAGGCATTACTTGTGTTTTCCAAAATTTTTGTTTTTTATTAGTTATATAATGAAGACATATAAAGTCTCGTATATTTAACATTATCTTTTCCATCGTATTATTAAACTTATCTATAGTATGTTGATTATAGTTTACTAAATAATGAGAGAGCAGATAAGCCTGTTGTATTGATGTACCTATGGAAGAAGCCTCTAGTGGTTCCACAAAATTAGCACTTAGTCCTACAGCAAAACAATTTTTGGTCCATGATTTTTCTAAATAACCAGGATTAAAATTTATATGCTTTCTTATATCTATTTTTTTACCTAATTTTTTTTCTACTTCTTCATGTGCTTTTTCTTTAGAAATTACATCACTATCAAATATATAACCATTACCATGTCTTCCCCAAACAGGTATATTGAACATCCAGCCGGCATCCATTGCTGTTGCGGTTGTGTATGGATTATAATTATTAGTATCTTCAGTGGGAAATACAATTGCGGATTTAACTTTTAAATATTTATCAAAGCTTATCCATCTATTTTTAAAATTTTCTATTAAGACTCTTTTGAAACCAGTACAATCTATAAAGAAATCTGCTTTGTATTTCTTAAAACCCTTTATAAATTCAATACCATTTTTATTTAACTTTACTTCATTGATAGTATCTTCTTCAATCGTAATATTTCTTTCTAAACATTTTTTTTGCAAATAATTATTTAATTTATATGTATCAAAGTGTAGTTGATTTACAGGTCTTTCATCTAAAGGATCTATTTTTTTAGATAAATATTTTTTTCCAAAAATACCTTTATTTAAAACATAAGGTAAGTAACCAATATGTTCTTGACCTAATTTTGTATCTGAATGTAAAGCATGCAAATAATCTTTGTCTCCCCATTCTTTAAAATAAATACCTGATTTCAATGTTGAATTACATTCTCTTACTACTTCTTTAAAATCTAAATTGCACCAATTCATGAAGTCAATCCAATGTTCAGTGCTTCCTTCACCTACTCCAATAATACCTATGTCTTTTGATTTGATTATTTTAATATTAATATTTTCATTAAACTTTTGTTTTAAAATTAAAGCTGTAACTAATCCCGCTGTTCCTGCGCCTACTACTATTATTTTCATATTAATGCTCTAATTGCTTTAAATAGTTTCTTTCTTTGTTACCAGCCATTTCAAACTTTTCAGCGATATTTATATCTTTTATTAATATATATTGAGCTAATGGTGTATTTTTTTTAATAATAGTTTCTCCATGTAGGTTATGCCAATACAGCTGTACATTCATATAATGAAGTCCTTCACCTAATAAACCTGTTGCAGCAGTAAATACATTTGTATCGTTATATGCTACTGGCATACTAAGTAATTTATAACCTTTAGGTACATATACGACCCAAGGACTTTGTATTTTAATAATTGTTTTTAAAGTGTCCTGACTCATTGGTCTAAACTTATCTAACTGGTCTGAATTATGGTAGTGTATATAATCAAATATAATATCACCATATTTAGAATTTTTTTGATCAAATTCTGATCTCCAACTAAAATCATATTTATTACCATTTGTTGTAATAACAATGTCTTGATAAGTTTTTTGAATCCAACCTGTTTTAATTATACTATTTATACCTGGACATTTTACAGTATGTATATGTGAAGAATTATTTTTAAAATCTTCATAAGCTTTTTTAAACCATGAAAAATTTAAAGGTTTATTTTTTTCAAGACTAAAAGAGATATCTGGTAAAAAAGATTTAAATATTATTTTATCTTTCATTACTTAAGAGTAAAGTTATAGGCTAATGAAATTCTTTCTTTATCGTGTTGTTGCATTTCTACACAATGATGTAAAGAAGATCTAAAAATTATTAAGTTACCTTGTATAGACTTGTAGTTAATTTTACATGTAAGATTTTTTGAATTTACTTCACTCTGCATACTAAAAAGACCTTGATCTCTTTCAAAAATAATTAAAGGATCCTCTTTACTAGATTTCAATATATAAATAACAGATAACATTCTGTTTGGATGACAATGAAATTCTTGAAAGTCATATTTTTTGTAAATATTAAACCAACCTTCTGCAGTATTTATAACTTGTGTACTTCCTATAGCTCTAAGATACTCATGAGTTTTTTGATAGATCAGATTGTTTATAATATTAAATTTTTTATCTTTACATATGTTGTATGAATGACATGTGTTATAAAGTTTAGAAACCCAACCATTTTTTACAATTGGTTTTTGTTTTTTAATTTTCTTACAAAGAGGTGTTATTTTTTTTTCAATTTTTTTGTTATCACTAATAATTTCCTGACCAATATAAGTAGGAAACCATGTTTCAATATTTATCATAAACCAATTTTATTTGGTGTAGGTATCGCTTGTACATTCCAATGAATAAATCTGAAAGGCTCATAACCTATATCAACAGAATACATATGAGGCATGTAAGAAGGAAAAAAAATCATTGTACCAGGTTCTACGTTATAATGTATTTCAGAACTTCCATAAGTAATTTCATTTATATTTTTTAATGGTAGACCCGACATCAAGGCTCCAGGTCTAGGGTCTTGAAAAACAGGTCGTGAAGTTAATTTACTTGCTTTTAAAAAATAAAAACCTGATATGTGGCCATTCCAATGAGTGTGTAATGTGTGATGACCAGCGCCAGATTTTGCAAATTCTTGTACCCAACTTTCTGTTAAAGTTACATCAAACTTTGATAAATCAAAACCCATTTCAATTAATAAGTTTTTAGCTGTAAGTGTAACGTATTGATGGAAAGGAATAAAATTTTTATCTTGCATCAAAGTTTTAGAATGAAATACATATCCCATATCTTTTTTATTACCAAAGTTTTTATTTCTTTCATCTATCATTGGTTTAAAATATTTTTTTGCTTCTTTTATAAATGGTTCAGAAAATTTATCTAACTCTTTTACAAATTCAGGTGCTTGTGTTATCCATAAAGGACATGGAAAAAGATCATGTCTATTTAATTTTGTAGGAAAATTTTTCATTGAAATCTTTCTCCTTTCATCCAACAAACTAAACTATGTCTTGTTCCTTTTGTAATTGGGGCTACTCTATGATATACAAATGAGGGAAACACAACACACGAACCTCTTCTTCTCATAAAGTCTAATTTAATTTTTTGAGTTTTGTCTGACTCTGGATGGGGATTTGAAACCCAAACATCCCCTCCTTCAAAATCATTGGGATCAGTTAAATTAATTATTATAGAAAGTTTTCTTTCTAATTTAGAATTATTATTTTTAATTTGATCAATATGCCAATCGTAATAATTATTATTAGAGTAACGAGTATATTGTATAGCTTCTGCTTCTTTTAAACTAAAATTGTAATTTGCTAATTTATTTGCTTCAGTAATATAAGTTAATAATTCTTTATAAATCCATTTTTCATTCATCCAAATAATTTCAGATTTTCTGGTTTTTGTATTTAAAAGCCCAGAACCATCAGAATCTATAACTACACCTTTTTGTTTTTGAAGTGTTTTTGAAAACCTAATTACATCGTCGCAAAATTTATTACCAACAGCATTATTCCAAAACCAAAATGTATTTTCTAATTGCATTTCTTTTTAATTTCTTTCTCACTTATACACCAAAAAAATATTAAGTAAAGTCTTGAGTATTAATCGAAAGTAACACAACCAGAAACTACAAATTTTAATACAGTACAACCGCCTGCAGCTAAAATAGAGTTACATCCTGGTGTTACTGCTAAACAACCTGGTTTACAAGAAGTTGGGAATCTTAGGTAAACAACTCCGTCAGCACCTGCTCCAGTGCCAGCTCTTCCTCCGCCACCACCTTGGTTAGCTGTCGCACACACAGGGCCTCCGCCATCACCTCTTCCGTTTAAACAACCCGCTACTCCTGATCCAATACCACCACATCCATAATTTTTACTTGATCCATCAATGTCAGATACTTTTCCACATCCAGCAGCTCCAGGGCCATTTCCACCAGCTGCTGCTGCGGTACAAGCTCCTCCTCCAGAACCTGATCTAAATCTAGACGGACCACATGATTGAGAAGGTGCTCCACTTCCTGGATTTCCATAACACGATCCAGCTCCACCACTTGTTGGGGATGTGTGAAAACATCCTCCGCCGCCGCCTGATCCTCCTAATGGATCTGGCGCTGCTCTACCATTCTTGTGTCTAGTTTCAGCACCACCACCACCTTTTACAGTGATTTCTAAAGGTGAACATTTAAATGCAATAGAAGTTCCGCCGTCTCCAGCTGGATAAGGCGTATTTCCTCCTCCAGGACCAGAATTACCTGCTCCTCCAGTTCCTACTTGGACTGATATAGGTCCACAATCTGTGTTAAGAGTTACACCGCATGTTCCAGGTGCACAATAAGAATAATGAACGCCGCCGGCGCCACCTCCTCCTCCATAAGCTTGGACACCACCCCCACCGCCACCGACGATGAAGAAATCATAAGTAATACATCTAGGACCACCAGCTGCTGCTGTCTGTCCAAAACCTCTTCCTGAGCCAGCTCCGAATGAACCTAATATTGGCATCTTTCTATAATCCTCCTATTATGCAAACTGTGTTAATGATGCTAACGCTGTAAACGTAGCTGCACCAGTTTTTATAATTGTATATGAATAAACATCTAATGAGTTAATATTTCCTGCTGCGGGTGCAGCTCCACCTTGCCATTCTGGTGTAATACTTGATCCATCAACTTGAACAGCTGTGTTGTAATAAGCAGTTCCACCTTGTTTAACAATGTGAGCTACAGTAATAGATTCTCCAGTATCCATAATTGAATCTAAAGAGTTTGATCCATCACCTCTAATATTTAATGTCCAGTTTCCTGAAGCATCTGTAGTAAAGTTCCATACAGCTTGTGTTAAAACATCGTAGTTAACAGTTCCTGTAGCAGCTGTTGCTTCAGTTGTAACTTTTTCTGCTAGACTTTGAATTTTACCTTGACCATTGAAAGTTGCTCTACCAGTTCCTTTTGGTGTAATATTTAAATCAATATTAGTATCACCGCCAGTAGCTGAAATAGCTGGTGCATTACCTGTAGCTGCGTTAGCTACATTAAATTCATTAACTGCAGATCCAGTTGTTGTAAAAGTAATTTGTTGATTACCATTTTCATCAATAACACCTGTATTATTATCAATAGTAATATTATTACCATTTGTATCTAAGTCTGCTGAAAGTTGTGGTGAGTAGTCAGATGATAAATCTGTGAATGCTGTATCAACAACATTAGTTCCATCAGAGTAAATCATTTTAGTGCCTTTGTCAGCAGCCGCCCAAGTTACTCCAGATCCTGAAGTAGTTTTGAAAGTTACTGTGTGAGCACCAGAAGTAGCATTATCAACTACAAAAGTTTTTTCGATAGAATCAGGGATAACAACGTTAACTGCTCCTCCAATTGTACCTGTTAATTTTAATACTTGGTTTTTACCATTTGATAAAGCACCGTTTGAAAAAGTTAAAGTTGCACCTGATGTAACACCAACTGCATCATAACCACCGATTGCTTGTTCTAGAATTAATAAGTTTGTATTTGTAATTTGTCCCCAAGTTCCAGAGTTTTCTCCAGTTGCTTGTACTGTAAGTTTTAAACTAGCTGATGTAGAGTTTGCCATAATATTTTTTCTCCAATGTTCTTAATTTATTAAAATTTTATTCAAGTGTCAAACACTTATTTATGCAGCGTTGGTATCAACCGGTTTCCATCCTGGAGGGTCAATTGGTGCTGTGCCTGGATCTACTCCGTTCCAAATCAGTATACTTGTAGCTGTTCCTAAGCCCATTGTCAACAAATTTCCTGTAGGAATTACTTTACCTGTACCTGTTGTTATTACAGTTCCAACGTTAGTAAATAAGTTAGTTAAACCTGTAATAGTAGGTATAGTATTTGCATCTAAAATAGCTGTTCCTAAGTTAGCTGATAAGCTAAATGTAACATCTGGGACCGCTAAGAAAGTTCCATTACCCCACTTAGACTCACTCCAAGTACCATTACTCCAGCCCATAGCTGTTAAGACTCTAGTAGTAGCATCACCAGTAATATTAAAATTACTTATTGGTGATAAATTCATAGCCATTGCTTGACCAGTAGCTTCTGCATCTGGTGCAGGGTCAGTACCACTAAAGTTTTCTTGCATAGCCATTACAAGGGTGTTTACTTGTTGATTTCCATATACTCCAAATCCCCAAGAAGATTTAAGACCCCATGTTGAAGCTGATTGAGCAGATATTTCTGCGATAGTAATATTGTCTCCAATTGCTGTACCTAAAGCAATTGACATTGGGAAACTTCCAGTAGTTATAACTTCAGGGTCATATGACAATGACATGGTCATTGGAAGACCTGTAGGTTCTGCAACAAAAGCAGCAAATGCAGTTACTGTAGCAGGGGCAGAGACAGTTAATGAATTTCCTGTTGCAGTTAAATTTGAATCTCCATCGAATGATAAACCTGCACTACCTTCAAATGCAGTTATAGTTTGACCAGTTACAGCAACTACTTGAATTGATGCACCCCATCCTTCAACTCCCCATCCGTCTGAACCCCATCCTGTATTAATTTCATTATCAATTACTACGTCATTCAATGACATAGTCATTGGAAAATTGTTTGCAAAAGCTTGTCCTCTTATACCCCAAGCATTAATATTCCATCCTAGTCGTCCCCAACCAGCATTTATTTCTGTATCAATTAAAACGTTATTGTCCAAAGACATGGACATAGAATTACCAGCAGGGATTACTGTACCATATCCATTCCACACACTTGTTCCCCAAGTGAGTCTTCCCCAACCTGTACTTGATGATTGTTCTACTTGTCCAAGATTTGCAGATAAACCAAAACCAGTTACTAATTGATTTCCTGTATTAACTGATCCCCATTCACCAACGTTCCAAGTGTTTGCTCCCCAACCTAAACCTGGATAACCTGCTACACTTCCTAAAGTAAAAGACGCACCTATCCCAGTTACAGAAATATTATTTACATCTGTATTCCAAGAATTGTCGCCCCACGATGCTTGACCCCAAGTGGTTGCCATAGGAGATTACCTCCTAAGATTAACCAGAGATCCTTAGAATCGCTGCTGTTGATGTTGGCGCTGGAAACTGAATTGTGAAAGTTCCTGATGTAGCTGTTTTATCTGCTCCAAAATCTAGAACACAAACTGATGCATTAGTTGTATCAGAAGATGTGTTGTAAATTAAAGCACCTCTAGCAGTTAACGTCACTCCAGTAAAAGATCTGTCTGCAAAGTCTGTTCTTGCTACACCAGCAGTCATAGAAGTTCCTGAGTTAACAAGAAGACCACCGCCAGAAGCGTATTGACCACTCGCTGCTACTTCACCAGTTGCAGTGAAAGCAGTAGTTGCAGAGTTTAGAGTTGCTGTTGAAGAGTAAAGAGCTAATTTAAACTTATCACCACCAGTTTGTTTGAAATTCATGTCAGCTTCTAAAAGCTGTTTTTTAAATGAATTACAAATTGCTTGTGTTATTGCCATAGTTTATCTCCTTATTTTCCTAT
>Ga0208767_1003948_pt1 | contig 10570 bp, 9 predicted proteins | sample VirMetDEL_Mar_21_FD_184514 | JGI IMG/M metagenome (GOLD analysis project Ga0208767, IMG submission 184514) | Aqueous microbial communities from the Delaware River and Bay under freshwater to marine salinity gradient to study organic matter... | ecosystem: Environmental > Aquatic > Marine >... | reverse complement strand
TACCTACTTCAGACTGTAGTATATCGCCTACTTCTTTTCTAAGCTCATCTTTTGTTAAGTCTTTAGCTTTGTCTATAAGACCTTTTTTAACTAACTCTTTACCGACAAACCCAGTCAATGCTCCGCCAACTGTACCTGCACCTGGTGCGACTGCACTACCTATCATAGAACCTGCAATTGAAGTTACCAAAGCTTCACCAATCATACCTACACCTTGACCAGCTACAAACGGAACAAACTCAGTCAATACAGAAACTAATCCATTATCTAATGCTTTGGTAAACTCATCTGTTTCTTTTACACCTCTGGCACCTATCTTACGCTCAGACTCATCCATATCAGCAAGACCACTTTTTATCAAGTCATCACTGCCTGTAGCTTTACCTGCTAATACTTTTGCGCCACCTAAGATACCACCAAATTGATCTTTATATTGACCTATACCACGAAGAAAGTCACTGCCTTCTCCTTCTTTTAGTATTTTGGGTTGGTCAGATTGTTGACCGAATAAGCCTTGATTTGAAGCGTCTTGCCTAGCTTGTTCTACGCGTTGACGTAGTTGGTCAGAATCCTGCGATATATTATCTGGTATATTATTTATTTGTATACCATCTCTAGTAATAACTGAGTAAGGCATTTAGAAGTCCGTTGAATAAACAGGTTGACCGCCTGCTGTTGTACCAGGGTTTACAGGCTGTCCACTTTGAGTTCTAGGAGATCGAGCAGATCTACCTAAAACGGCTTCTCTTGCTTCTTGCATCATAACTCCTATTCTTTCATTAACCCTTGCCAGTGCTTTCTGTTTTTCTGGACCATCTTTCATACGTTCATAATTTTCTCGTTCGGTATATAACTTACCTATACCCATTTCTTTTGCATATTGTAATATTTGAGCTTCAGATTTAATATTGTACCCGTAAGCAGTAGCAGATATCTCTTTACCTCTGAGTTCAACATCAGCTGCAAATTGAGTTTTAGCATTTTCAAGCTTCCTTCTCTCTTTTTCAAGCTGAACTTGATAATTTCTGTTTTCAGCTGCTTCCATACTATCAAAACCTTTAGTAGCAATAGCGACATCTTCGGCACGCTTGGCTCTTTGTATTTCACTATCAAGTGCAAATATTTTTTGATCTAAACTATCTATAGTATTTAACTCATCAGCATATGATTGCAATCCTTCTACGCCACCCTTAGCTATGTTTTGTAAAGCGAACGGAGAGTCTCCAGCAGCCATAGATAAACCTGCCCTTGCAAGAGCCATGTAAGGAGCGTCTTCACGTCTTCGTTCTGCTTTACTTTCTAACTCTGCTAATCTAGTTTCTAGTTTAGGAGTAACTGTGTCTTCTCCTATAAATTCTTTAAATGCCGCTGCTCTTTCTTTACCATAAGCTTTAGGGTCATCATAGGTTAAACCAGTCGTGTCAAACTCTGGTGGGTTAAACCTTAGTCTGTCATCTGTAGTCTCTACGCCTGTATCAGGTGCTGTCGGTTGGTCTACTGCAGCTTGTTCCGTTGTTGAACCATCATCAGAGTCACCATTCATTAAACTATAAGCCCCTAGACCTGCGCCAGCTAAAGAAGTTTTAGGGTATTTTCTAAATATACTAGGTCCATATTTCGCTACATCATTTGTCACCTGTCCTTTTAGTCCCGTTGTTGCTAACGATGTGCCTGTAGAACCTGGCATTTTAGAGCTAAAAGTTCTACCAAGTAATCTATTAAGATATCCTAAACCTGCTCTACCTACTCCCATTAGACCACCTAAAACATAACCTTCTGATCCATCTTCATATACTGGGTTTTCACCTTTTTTAATAGCCTTATCTCTAATTTCTTTTTCATCTACTTCACCGCCTTCTTCAAAAGCTATGATACCGCCACCAGCATAGTTCTGACCTACATTACCTGCAGGTAAAGCACCAACACCTGAGCTAGCCATCATTTCTGGAGTTATTTCTGGTTGTGGTTGAGGAGCACCCATACCTGTTTGAGGAGGTGCAGGTTGATTTTGGGCGACCATGTTACCAATACCCATAGGCATATTTTCAGTTACAAGTTGTTCAGCAATAGACGCAGGTTGTTCTTGCATTGCTTGAAACTTTTCTTCACTATCTTTACGTCGTTGTAACTCACTTAATGCTAAAAAGCTAGGTACTTCTCCTGTTGGGTTTTGTACATAATTTATAATAGCCTCTTTAGGCATTCCTTTTAGTCTGTCTTGTATCTGAATAATATTCATATTTAACCCTTACCTAATATGTTATATAGTCCTAGACCAGCTAGACCTAAACCGCCGATCTGAGATGCAAGGCTTGGAGCTGGAGCATATTGTACTTGAGTTGAACCTAAAGCTCCCGCATTACCACGAAGAATATTTGATTGATATTCGAGTAGATTGCGTTGATAATTTTGTTCTTCTTGGAACTGTTGATAAGCTAAGTTAAGTTGTTCTTGTTCTAATGCTTGTTTTTCACCAGCTGTTGCAGCTTGTGCTTTTAATCTTTCTAAGTTAGCCATCTGCTCTGTAGCACTTAATGCGCCTGTTGCCTTACCTGTTTCAAGACCCGTTTGTAATCCCGCCAAACCAATATCTTTACCAATCCCAGCTTGAAACTGTTCTCCTTGTTGACCTAGTTCAGCTGCTTGTAATCCCGATTGTATATTAGTTTGTTGCGCTTGCAACTGCCTTGCTTGATCAGCTTGGAACGCTTGTTGAGCTTGTTGGAAAGCTTTTGATCCACCTTCAGCTTGTATTTTATTTAGTAAATCTTGAGTTGCACGATCTTGTTCAGTTTGCATTAATGCTTGTCTAGCACCACCAAAAGTACCTCTTCCAATAGCGCCCATAGAAGCGCCTGCTCTTTGAATATTTGCTTGTCTTAATGCTTCTTGTTTTTGTACATCAACAACAGCTTGTGTATAAGGGTCCATATATTGTTGAGCTGCACCAGTATCAAAAGTGCCTGTAGTCGCTGTACCTGGAGTGTATTGTGTTGGGTCATAATTAAAAGCTTGATTTAAGCCTGTAGCACCAGCATACCCTGCCTGACTACCGACTGTACCTAAAGTACCTGCAGCAGTTTGAAAGCCTTCAGGCGTGGTCATTCCTAAAGCTTCTTGTTGGACTTGCTGTTGCTCAGGAGTAAATTCGGCTAGTCTTTCATCTTCATAGGGTACAAATTTTTTCATTCCGATAACTTTACCACTACTATCGGTTTTATATACTTGTTTACCAGACTGTTTTAATAGTTCTTGATAAAAAGGTTTTGCGTATTCAGGTAAGTTAGTAGAATATGACGTAGACTGCTGACTGCCACCGCCGCCGCCTTTACCTCCACCCCAAAAGGTACAGTATTCAACTGCAAAGGTTAATAATTTCCATAAATTAAACATAGTTACTCCACTGGTAATTCATAAAATACAAACTTTTGTTCATATCCATCTTTTTTAAACACCTTTTCCCAACCTGGTCTGCCATATGATTCTATTATATTACATTCATTGTCACGAGCAAACTGCTGTAAAACTTCAAGCATAGGTTTTTTCCATTTAGGCAGTTGTTTACCACCTGTAAAATGCATTATTAGTGCCCTTGTTTGTGGATACTGAGAAATTTCTGTAACCACTGCACCATAAATGTTTTCAAAATCTTCAAAAGCTATCCATAATTGTTGAAGATGTCCTTTTCTTAATAGCTCTTGTTTTATATCTTCTTCGGTAAATCTGCCATATGTAAAATCAGCAGCACCTTTCATATACTCTTTAATACTCGGCCATACAGCTTCAATATGTTCTGTAGGTATCCATGTTACTTGCATTTACTGTAGAACCTTTCTTCCCACTTTTTATGTTTGAAGTAGGCGCTAATTATATAAGGTGTAAATAATGATATCCATCTACACATCCAATTAAAAAACTTCCAAGGTTGTGATAGGGGTCTCATAATATCTAAAAACAATATGGCTCTAGGTTTATCTGTATTGTTTATAGCCATATGGTCAAAGGTATCATCAAATAAAACCAACTCACCTTCTTTCCAGTGATAGGGCTCTTGCTCTACCAACAATGTACATTCATTGTTACCCGGAACCACTGCACCTAAATGCATTCTTAATATACCAGACCAGGGTCCTTTATGAGGGTTTAAATAACTTTTTGGTCCTAGTACTGAAATATAAGCAGATTGTATGTCTTTGTATTTACTTAATATTTCTGTTATTTTTGGTGCAAACCTTTCATTACGTTTGAACCTAATTCCCATAGCTTTGAAGAAAAACATTCTCCAGCCATCATCCTTTGGGATATATGCTTGGTTTGGTGAGACATCTTGAAACACGACCAAGTTATCATAGCTTTTCAATATATCCTTTATTTCTTTTTGGACCTCTTCAAAGTTATCCTTGAGCTCTTTAGCTACTGGAAACACAAAGGGATCAAAAAACTTTTTATCACCTAAAAGCGAATACTTATGAAACGCTTTTCTAAACACTCGTTCACCAAGTAATTTTTTAACTTGCATTAAGCAGGCATAAACCTTCCTGGATTAATTTCCTTACCTTGTTTTTTAGTTCCTGTTCGAGCCATACGAATTTTATCCATCATTTCGTATAAACGCTTAGCCCCTGCATCAGATGAACCATTACCTAAATGGCTAACTACATCTGCCGGCACTACAAATTCACCATCTGATAAACGAGCTTCTTGTTCACCTTCAATTGTAGCTTCTATTTCATCAGACATACCATCGCCTACTTCACCGCCTGTTTCTAGGTAACCACCAGCTTGTAAAGATTCTAAGCCAAGAGGAGCATATACTGGTTCTTGATTTCCTGTAATTAAATTCAAAGCAGTACCTATTGCTTTAGGCCCTCCACTAACTTTAACTCCTAGACTATTACCTAGTCCAGCAGGCATGCCCATATTTCTAGTGTCATTACCTAAACCACCAGGAGCTACCCCAGGCACACCACCTCCGCCCCCTTGCCGAGTATTATTACCTAGTCCACCAGGAGCTACATTTGCAATACCTCCACCCATATAACCTTTTACTCTACCGCCTTTAGCTAAAGGTTCTAAACCTAAAGTTTGAGGTTTAGTAGGAGGGTTCATTTGTTGTTGAGCGAACCCAGAAGCTAATGCTGAAATTGCTCCGGGATTTAAACCCTTACTATCCTCTTCTTGTCCACTTGGATCTAAATTTGGGTCCATACCACTTTGTTGGTTTTTTTCAGCAGTGGTTTTGCCATCATCTAATATATATTTAAATTGTTCTAGAAACTCAACATCAGTTATATCACCATCTGGACGAGCTACAAAGTTACCACCTACATCAACAATACCTTTTACTGGGATTCTTCTTATACTCGACCCTTTCCCAAAACTATAATTAGGGACTACCCCATATTCTGCTAGTGTAGCAAGTTGGTCAGGAGTGTATTCAGCTCTCTTAAATGCGTTTGTACCCATATTTAAAGGCATACCACCTGTATAGGGTTTAGTAATAGGAGTATCATTTAAGGGTTCTTGTTCCCCTGTATTTAAATTTAGGGTCGTCCCACCTTCCGCATATTTTTGTACACGTCCGCCTTGTGCTAGTAATCTTAAGCTTGTATCACGATTTAGATAGTCGTCAATTCCTGTATCCATACTTAAGTCTAATCTAGCATTAGGGTCATATTTATCTCTGCTATCACTTAATTTAATAGGTTCAGGATCAAATGCACCTGCTCCGCCAGCGACGCCTAGCCCTGTAATACCTAATTTACCTAGTCCCATTGCAGTGTTTCCATCACCTAATCTATCTACACCGGCCATAAAACTTGTATCTTGTGGTACTGGAGTTGATGATAGGGTTGATAGAGGAGATAAATCTATACCACGTGTACTAGTGATACCTGGCGCTCCTACATTTAAAAATTCATTTCCTGCTGATGATCCTAAAGTACCAGCAGTTTGGTTTCCTAAATTAACACCAAATCCAGATGAAGGCACACCTTGTCCTATTATATTTGACGTATTTATTGAACCTAAATCACCTGGTATCCCTACATTTTGAGCACTTTGTAATAAGTTTTTTCCAGTAGCATCTGTTGCTGCTCTTAAAGCATCAGCATTTAACTGAGCGGTTGGTACTGTTGGCGCATTAGGAAGAACTCCAGGAGCAAAAGCAGATTTAAGACTTCCTCCACTCAATCCACCAAGTCCACCAGTAACAGCACCACCTAAAACATCTTGACCTGATAACGCAGCAATGCCTGCACCTGTAGCTGCACCTGTGGCAATAGCGCTACCCGTAGCACCTAAAGCACCGCCAAACATACTGGCAGGGGCAAAATAACCCGCGGCTATTGGAGCTATTGCTCCTAAAACTCTACCTATACCCATAATAAGTTCCTATAATATAAGTTGTATAATACCATTAAATATGTTACATATAAAGCTTTAATCCCTACTTACATAGACTATTGAGCCTATTGCAGAAGGCGTTGCAGGTGATACATAGGGCGTTGTAGTCGCTGGTTCATTTAATAAATAAATTCCATCTGTTACACCTGATTCATAAGCTTGGTCTGTTGCCCAATATAATGCAAAATTTTGTCCAGCTTCAACACTAAATACTATTGAAGAATATGCTAATAATAAACTTGGGTCACCTGTTGATTTTCTTGCAGGTAATGTAAACACAACTGATGAACGAGGTACATCACTTCCATTTACTTGTAACCATACTTTAGCATCATGTAGTGCGTTTGCTGTATTAGAAAGTTGTAGACCATAGTCAATCTTATATACACCTGTATACTGTGCAGTCGCTGTGCTATTAGCGTTTAGAGTAAACCCAGAACCTTCTTCTAATGTATCCCATAAAACTTTAGTAGGGGTATTATTTGCCGTAGCATACTGGTCATCATTATGAGATGCCGCAATGTGAGGGTTACTTAAATTAGCTCCACCGTTAGCATTTAAAAGGTTTTGGCTTAATGTATCTACTTGGTTAAAATAAAGTCGTAACTGGTTTCTAAACTGATCTTCGTTACTATTATTATATTCTCTATCAGATATAACTAAGTTAGGAGCCTTTGTGGTTCTAACGATAGCCATTAGCTTCTCTTACCATCTAGTCTAGCATCTACTCTTGGCATACCTAATTGCCACTGTGTTCCTACAGTGTTAGAAGCTATTTTAAAATTCATTTGTCTACCACGAGCTCTAATAAATACTTGGTTAGTATATTCATCAACAGTTGCAGTTGCAGTAACTATGTCTTTAGCATTACTTGTACCCTCTACGCTTGCTGTAGCAGGAGTAGCTCCTGGAAAGTTTCTAACCCCAACAGTCATGGTAACTTCAGGTACAATAGGCTCACCCGTTTGTGAATCAGTTGTATCAGATGAAATAAAGGAGACATCAGGTATTACCTTTTTCAATAACATAAATTTATCGCCATCTTCTATATCAATATCTGATGATTCTATGTATGCATTTAGTGGTTGAGGTGCAGCTCCGTTTGGTTGTCCATTATCATTTCCGTTTTCATGTAGATATAAATACCCATCATATGCAGCGGTAGGATAATCAACTACAGTAGCGTCTACCCATGCGGTTCTTTCTAATGAACCATAGTACCAAATTTGTTCTTGGTGATTATAGATAACATAGCTATCAATCTCATTAGACTGCGCAGAACAATAGAACCATATAACTTCATTAAATTCGTTATTACTTCCTGCAAAGAATAAATCAGATTGTTCAGAATTAATATTACTAAATACATGTCGTTTTAATGTACAAGGTAAAGTATCAACTCGACCTGAGTATTGGAAGAACTTATCATTACCCATCCAATAAACAATGTTGTTTGCTTCAGCAACAGACTTAGGGCCCATAATATTAATATTAGATGAAATTTCTTGTAGACCAAATACTTCTTGTGTACCTAAAAACTGAATAGAAGTTAAAGAAAAGTCAGTCCAAACTAGTGTTTCCTGTCTAGTACGGAAGGCTGTAATAATTTCAGACCCTGTTTTAAGTCTTAAGAACCCCGCAGTATTAGTAACAGTAGGTTGCCAATTCTCTGGCTCAGGCCCTATATCTGTATCAACATTAGCCCACCTAATTAATAGAGGATCAAACTCACCTACATAAGTTGGGGTATTAGAAGCATCATATGCAGTGCATCCAAAAGCAAACAAATGTCCTGTAGGGGCAAACAATACTTTAGTAACTTGTTCTGGTACAGCAACTGCACCTGATATATCTTTTAAGTAAACAGCTCTGTTACTCAAAGCACTGCTATATTCCCAATAAAATATGTCCCCATTTAAGTAGTTAAATATTAAATCATTATTAAATTTGTCTTGGAAATATAGTCTAGGTCTAATAAATATAGGCTGATTAGAACCTGAACCCCATGTAAGTCTAGACCAAACATCTGTACCCCAACCATATCCTTCTGTAGCTCTAGCAGCGCCTGTATTAATTTCAAACTCTACATCAATAGAAGACCCACCACCCGTAGCATCTGAAGTAGCAGCTGATGCAACTGTAATAGCCACTTGGCTATCATCAACACGAGTAACAATATGGTCACCATTTATTTCAGCAGCTAATACACCCCCTACATCGGTAGCACCACTAATATATACCTCATCTCCAGTTAGTGCACCATGCCCAACAATGTTTATTAGTACAGTAGTGCTACCATTTAATGTTTCTATACAGTCGTCTGTTGTAGGAGTAGTAAAAGAAGCTCTAATAGGAGTTACATCATGTAACGTTGTACCTGCAGCTATATAAAACTTAGTGTTAGTACCTACGCCATATAATAAAGCCCCAGTGTTAGTACTATAAGAATATAAGCTTCTAGCCGACCCATCATATTGGTCAAAAGTTTGTACTATCCAACCACCTATTTTTTCAGGAAAACCTTGTCTAAATCTAATTTTATCGCAAGAATACCAACCGCCTTCACTAGAATAGTTAGTTACGTCTTTGTTAATCCCTGGTTTAAATGTTAATTTTGTTAGTGCCATATTAAGCCCCTGACATAAACATCGCATGCTCCGCGAGTCGACGTCTTACTAATCCTTGTAGTATTCTACCACCTGCCCTTCTATACATTAAAAGAACTTCTCCAGCACGCGTTTTATCACCACGGAGAAATGCCGACCGAATTGTCGATCTTTGAAATGTCCCCAAACCAAGATTAAAGCTAAAGCTGACAAGAGCATCAAACTCAGACTGTGTTGGTTGCAGAGAACCCAGCAGACGAAGTACGCCACGTTCGAATCGCTGTAAATCATATCGTAAAAGACCATCTACTTCTTCCTTTGTCCATGTTCTATTATCTTCTGGTTTTAATTTATATTCTTTTCTATCAGCTAAGTTCATCACTAGTTGTCTAGGATACAAAGCATGTCCACATCCTACAGTCCAAACATTCCCACTACACCTATAAGGTCTATATCGTACACCCTCAAAATGCTTGATGAGGTGAATGCCTGTGGCTGATGTTTTCATTATCGATATCTATCCCAATGCCTAGAACCAAACCAAAACCCTATAATACTTGCAAATATTGCCATTTCTTCTTGTGAAAATATAATGTCTAATGCAGTTACAAAATCTACGCCTGATCGTATAGCCCAAATTAAACCTACAATGTCGATAAATAATACAATAAAAACAAAAATATAGGTGATAACGGGGCGAACACTAGCACGGAGATTAATAACCCAAGGAGACGCATCTTTCGCCATTTTTTCATCGTGCTTATACATCGCCACTCTTTCTTGTGCGTAGGTTTCCATTTCCACTTGGTCTGTTCTAAATTCTTCAATACGTTCTTGTGAAGCAAAGCCTGCCTTAGCCATTTCCATAGCTCTTTCCATTTCCAATCTTGCCATTGTTTGTTCATGTTTTTGGTCTGATCTATTTTTAAAATAATCTAAAACGCTTGGTAAACCTGATGTAGCAAATCCTAAAATACTAGATAAAATACTTAACATTAAAACTCCTTATTTAATTAAAACAGCAAAAGTATATTCAGCTACAAGCAGTCCAAAAATAACTCCTAAGCTAACACAAAAATACCAATACCAATCTTTCATATTATGTTGCTGTTCCAAAGTTAAAGCCTTCAGGTTGATCCGTTGTTAATGTTGCAGGGAAAACTCTACCTTGTCCATATATTAAACGAACCCCGCCTTGTGAACCTTGTCCTGCAGAAGAACTATCATGTCCTCCACCGCCACCGCCATAACTATTACCAAAACCACCATTAAATGCTACACCAGTACCTGTACCTGCTCCAGTGGCTACAAACCCTGCACCTCTAACGCTATCAGGAGCACCGATAAGAGTCCAATCACTATCACCTGCACTTGAAACGCTAGCATATTCATTAGCCGTTAGTCCTGTAATTGCAGTGGTACCTGTTGAGTCATGTGTACCTCCGCGCCATCCTCCAATACCATCAGCAAATGAACCTACAGAAACTGAAGATGCAGTCACAGATGTGCTTATAGTATAAGTTCCTACTCCGCCAGTACCTGTACCTAATGCAGTGATA
>Ga0208767_1003945_pt1 | contig 10576 bp, 6 predicted proteins | sample VirMetDEL_Mar_21_FD_184514 | JGI IMG/M metagenome (GOLD analysis project Ga0208767, IMG submission 184514) | Aqueous microbial communities from the Delaware River and Bay under freshwater to marine salinity gradient to study organic matter... | ecosystem: Environmental > Aquatic > Marine >... | reverse complement strand
TAGTAGCCGACAGAGAGAACGTCTCTCCAGCACCCTCTGCTTGGCGCACATCCTTAGCTGTATCTGTACCTGAGGCAAAGCCAGCGATCTTATTTACAGCGTCTAAAGGTCTAGTGAATCCAGACACAAAGTTACCACCAATCTTAGCTAAGCCAATAGCAGATGCTTTACGAGCACCCTCATCTTGGTTAATCAGAACGTCAAGCAGGTTGTTTAAGTCATTACCAAACTGTGCATCACGTGCAAGTTGACCAACAGCAAGCTGTGTACCCATCTCCTGTACTAGCTCCGGTGGTACATCTTCACCACGTGCTGTCATGTTAATGATACGCCCAGCTGCTAGGAAAGCAGAGAAGGGGTACGTGTTCTTAGCGTCTACAATAGTACCACCACCTACGTCAATCTCATTGTAGGCTAAGCCCTTCTTACGCCGCTCTTCGTCATACATAGCAGCCATAGCAAGCGCAGTAGTACCAACAGTCATACGAGCAAAGGCTTCTCGCTCTGTGATAGCTGCACCCTCCTGCTTAACTGTTCGAGCTGCAAACCTGACAAACTGTTCAGGTGCAGCCAGAGGAGACCACTGGTATGCTGTAGCTAGGACGTTATTCATGAAGCGCCCAAACGGCAGGATAGTACCTAAGCCTGGTGTGCTTGAGAGCTTCTCGACAAAACCAGCCAAAGAACGTACCATCTCAGGTTGCTCTGCTGTGGTATAATCCTTAGCGAACACAGACTTGAGTGTTGTATCCAGAGCGCCTTGCATTACCTCATCATCAATGAGAGCTTCATCACCTGTGTTGATAACCTCACGTAGAGTCTTCTTGTGCTTGAGACGTAGATACTTATCAATCTCAGTCATAAACATCTGTGACTTAGTAAAGGTATCTTGGATGCGTACACCTGTGATAGTGTTGGCTGCATTAGCCACAGCTTCCACCTGATTAAAGCCTTTACTTGCTGGGTCAATACCGTAGCGTTTAGCCGTAGCTTCAACACCACCAGCCATAGTCTCAAACAAAGCCTTCTGAATATCTGGGTTCTTCTCTAGGAACTCCATATACACATCACGTGTAGTGTAGGGGTCCATTAATGTACGGATCTTCTGAGCCTGTAGTGTAGTCAAAGCTCTCATACGGCGGAACGCTTCTTCAGATCCTGCCTTGTCTGTGACCATCCTGCCTACACCCTGCAATCCATACGCCCCAGCGTTGAACATATCAGCAAGTGTCTGCCCTGCATAGAACTGACCAAAACCAACAACGTTTAGGGCAGTAGTAGCGGGTGAGGATACAAGCATACGCTTCCATACACTCTGCGTGTACTTCAGGTACTCTTTCTTCTCCGATGCTGTAGTGTTTTCTTCTACCTGCTTTAGTGTAGCATCCAGATCTGTTGTAGCTTTAACCAGAGATGCGTCTAGTGTCTTACGTAGCTGGGACATTACGTTGAGTTGCTTACCTGCATCACTAACTCTAGCAGCAATCAAGTCACTGAGTGTAACACCTACCTCATCGAACTCACCTAAGTACACACCTGTGTGTTTCTTTATAAGCTTGTTAGCCTTCTGCAGATCTTCCTGTGGCATGTAACGAATGACGTTTGTGATGAAGTCCGTTGTCTTGAGGTTACGATCTACTGTGTAGCCTAAGTCTTTTACAACCTTACCTACGCCACCCTTACCGTCTTCACCAATAATGATGTGCTTGATAAGGGATGCTGTAATACCACCCTCATCATCAAAGCTTGCACCACGTGCTACCTTCTCTTCCCATGTAGAGACAGCATCTACTACAGCCTTGGAAGCGGTCTTAGCTTCTTTAGCTTTAAGGAAGGGTGTGTTCTCCTCAATGATACGGTTAGATAAACTCTCAACAGGATCACCTGTATCTCTCAAGCCTGATGCACCACGGAACTTACCAAAGCCTAGCTGTGCAGCGCCACCAATACCACCCAAGAAGGATGAGAATGCAGTCTGGACTCCGTTGTAGGACTCCTGTGCGCTCACCTCAAGCCTAGCATTCTGGTTCATTACATCTTGAAGTACAGCTGCACCTGCGTCTAATGCAGTAGTCTGCTTAAGCGCTCTCTTACCCGCCTGTGTGAATAGATCCTCTTGAGCTTTGAGCATGGACTGTTTAGCTAGAGCACGAGGTGCTTCCAAGCCAACACGCCCTTCCACCTTGGCAGCAATCTTAGCAGCCTGTGCTTTTGTGTAGCCTTTGTCTAGCGCACGGGTAGCAGCTTGAATACCTGCATCCTTAGCAGCCTTACGTGCTGCCTCTTTAGTAGCACCACTCTTTAGTGCCTCACGTCCAGCCTTACGTACAGCTTCCTTGATTACTTTCTTACCACCAAGTGACACACCAGCTGCACCTGCACGTCCTAAGCCACCTGTAAGTAGACCTAAGTAGTTTGTAGGATCAGAAGCAGCAGCAGTAACGTAGTCCCAGATACCACTGATAGCACCCATAGCTCCGTCATTGACAAAGACGTTACCAAGCTGATCGTATATCTGATAGGCTTTACGAGCCTTAGCTTTAGTGGCTTGGTCAGCTTTACTAATGAAGCGTACCTCACCAGCTGTAGACACAGTGTTAGCGTTGAAGTAACGCATCTGCTCTACGAAGTCTTCAACAACCTTGTCATCTTCCATGTCATTGTAGTCTACGCCCTTACGTGCAATCATGTAGTCACGAATTGGGTTAATAAACTCATTGCGCTTTAGGTCATCCTTCTTGAGGGTAGTACTGGTGTCAATAACAAAGTCATCAACCTCTGTAGCAGGCATACCCATAGGTGTCGCTGGCTGTTGCATTAGCCTGCGCTTCATTCTATCTTTCAAGTCCATCTACTTTATTCCTCTACCGGCAAAGGTAAGCCTGTTTCTGGATCATGGGTATCACCGTACTTATCCATCCACTCTTTGTATAAGGATACCTTACTAATGCGACCGCTTAATTTCCTTTCGTCACGGGTCTCACTTTTAGCCGGACGCTTGGGTACTACGATGGCATCACCTGTAGTGGGGTCATACTTACCCTCGTATTTTCTGTCCCACTCTTGCTCTGCGTCAGAGTCAATAGGAGCGTTAAGGTCTAGGGGATCTACAGTACCTTCTGGTCTAGGTGTTACACCACCTGTAACGGCAGGCTCAGCAGCAGGTTCAGCACCTGTACCACCTTCAGCACCTGTACCACCTTCAGCACCTGTACCACCATTTAGCTCAGCTTCTGCTGCTGCCTTAGCCGCATCCAATTCTTCTGGTGTAACAGCACCATACTCAACAAGGATCTTATCTAAGAACTCTGGACCCATAGTTGTTTCAATGTAATTCAGTGCAAAATTATCTTCAAGGATACCGCTATTCTTATAGCGATCTACATATAAGCGAATCTCACGCTCTGCTGCATCAAGCCTAACTTGTTTACGATAGGCGGGAACGTCTGCTGGATCCAAGGAATCGAAAACACTTTCATTAGCTTTTACCGCTGCGTCTTGTGCTTCAACAATAGATGAAACAAATTCTCGATTCTGCTCAAAGCCAAACTTTTCCAAGTCACGGAAGGTCATGGTAGCACCTGGAATAAGTGACTCATATTCACTACGCTTAGCAAGGGCATTTATCTCAGCGACAGTCATACCTGATCCGTAGTCTTCTGCTTCAAGCTCACGCTTAGCTTGGTTCATATCATCAAAGCCAAACAGTGATGCTACAAGTCCTGCTTCCTCTGTCTTAGGTGCAGGTTTAGTAAGCTTAGCACCGTAGGTACGCTCAGCAAACTCTTGGAGCGACATACCTACAGAGTTTTCATCTACGCCAGGGATGCTTGGCATACTAATAATAGCCTCAACGTCATCAACGCCTAGCTTACCATTCTGACCTGGCATCTGTGCAGCCTTATTAAGCTTCTCATACAACTCCTGTACGGAACCCATACCAGATGCCATAGCAGTCATAACAATGTTCCTAGCGTTAGGTACATCCTTCATAATCTGCATAGCTTGCTTACCGTATGCTGCAGCCTGTTGTGCTCTAGCTTTCCGTGTCTGAATAAGGGACGCATTACGATCTGCTGCATCTAGCTGACGTTGCTTATACGCTCTAGCTTCTGCGCTGCGTACATCCATCTCTTCAGATGCTTGTTCTAGTGCGCCTGTAGCGAAGTCTCTCCAGTTAAATGCCATATCTTAGCCCCTTGCCATTAAGCCCATAGGCTCTTCTTGTGTTACTTCTTCTTCCATAGGAGCCTCTTCCATAGTTGGCTCTTCATTTACAAGCTCACTAATCATAGCCTTGCCAGGATCTGCGGAGTCATCACCCTCTTCATCCAGATACTTAGAGGCAAGTAGCATAAAGCGATCCATCTCTTTCTGTTCTGCACGTTTCTGTGGATTACCACCCTCGTCCTTAACATCAATGCCCATCGAAGTGATGGCTTGCTTTAGGAACGTGTGAATGATAGGAGCTACCAGCATACCAGAATCTACTGTGTGTAGACCACGCATGACGCCCTGCATGTACAGGCTCTCTACGAGAGGAGCTAGTGGTACACCCGCCTGACACATAGCACCAAAGTCATCAATGACATCCTCATCTGCAAGACGATCAATGTAATACTTGGTGATGTCTTCCATACTGGACATCTCTGCGGGTTGTTCCCATGGGTTGTTACGTGGCTCAGTCACTAAGGACTGACCTGGAATAGGGGCATCAAATGGAGTCATAACTATACCTTACTTAGTGAAGCCTGCGCCAAAGTAGAGACCTACGATAGCGGATACGATGTGTGTGTCTAGGGGTGTGATAACAAAGCCTTGTGCATACTTCCACTCAATAGCTTCTGTAGTACCAAACAACCAGTTAAGGAAGCCACCTTGCATTTCAGTGTAGCCTACGATAACGTTGACCTCAGGATACAACAAAGCTGCTACCTTTGGCAAGACAATAATTGACCCTACAGCAGATAAAGCTATGATCCTACGTGTCCATGCAAAGTGTGTGTCAGTCTTGCCCTGCTCTCTGGCTTGCTGCTGTCCTGCTATGAGTAGCTTCTGCTGCTCTGCTTTGTTCTTGTTAGACTGACCCCATATAGACATGACCCCACCTAGCACAGTGGAGAATAACATGGTGATAAGTTCTAGGGGTAGTCCGAACATTAGGAGTTCTCGTTAACTAAGACAACGAGATCCATACCTGTTGCGTTTGCTGGAACAGTAACACCCTCTTGCTGTAACCAAGAACGCATAGCACTTTCACTATTTGGCCCTATCATACCATCAACAACAGCGCCTACGGTTCGTTGAGCTTCGTACTCGTTGCGTTTCTCCATCTCAGCTGCCGCAACAGGGTCTTCTGCACGTAATGCTGTCATAGCAGACTCCCAACGCTCTTCTGCAGTAGCTACAGGTGCAGCGGGATTGATTATCGCTTGAAGCTTTCTAGCTGACATCTCTTCTGCGGCTGAATCAGTCATGCCTGCATAGTCCAAGTAAGCAATAGCTGCAGGTAGTGCGTAACGTTCATCATTAACTAGCTCAGGGTTGTTGATAAGGTCTATATTGATACCTTGTTCCTGCAGCCTATTCTGCACTTCTTGATAATTTTGACGCCCTGTGATTTGTACTAGACCGCGACCCTTGAAGGTACTACCGTCTCCACTCGCAAGATCTCCATTGCCGTTTCTACCAGCATACTGAACATCAAAGATAGTATCACCTAAAGTACCCTGCGAGTTTAACTGTCTTGCTAATGGTGTTGCATTTCCGTTTCCGTCTAGTAGACCTGCATCAATAGATCGTTGCCGCCATGCACCCGTAAAGCCCTCTAAGTTTGAGAGGCTATAAGAAGATTCTGTTACGGGGCCAGCTGTTCCAACCTCTACATCAACAATACCTTCTAGCATAGCCTGCTTCTTAGTGTTATCAATAGACCCTTTAACCGCACCCTTTAGCTTAGGGAGCGAGAAAGAGCCGTTACTTGTTATTGTCTGTCCTTGAGCTTTAGTGATGTCACTCATATCAGACAAGGCTGTACGTTCTTCACCTGTCAAAGATCTAGAAGGCATATTAATCTTCTGACCCGGACGTAACATATCAGGGTTCTTAATCTGCGGGTTAGCCTCAATAATAGCCTGTAATGGTAGGTCAACAGAAGCTGCAATAGCTGTGAGTGTATCACCAGCCTTAGTGATAACATCAGGCAGTTCCTCTACAGTGATAGGCTCCGGTTGTAGAGCACCCTGAAGTACAGACATATCAATGTTTGGCTCTGGTTCTTCTTGAGTTGGTATGCCTTGATACATTTGACGTGCAGTGTCATCTATACCTAGTGCATCTTTTAGTGCATCTTCAACAGCAGTATTAGCTAAGTAGCTTTCAATCTCTTCTGTAGGGTCTGGCACGTAAGGCTTGAATATGTCACTGTCATACAAGGACGATGCCACGGTATTTCTAAAGCGATCACGTGGGTCTGTAGCTGGTGGGAGAGTAGCCCCTGCAGCTTCAAACTTGGGCGCTAGGGCAGAAGGCGTGTAGTTGTTATTGTCATCTGAGGATGTGGCATGAGCAGCGAAACTCTGCTTCGCCTTAGCTGTACCTGCGTTACTTGTAGGGGCATACTTTGAACCAGCATACATATCCGCATCTCTGTTGCGCCCTCTACTAGAAGATGAGGACATTAAACCAGAGCTACTGCTACCAGAGCTACTGCTACCATAGTTCTGACCTGATGCAGCTGAAATACCTGCTATACTGGATGTGTCTGTATAGGAGGTAACGCCTGATGTGTTATATGATGCCATAATTAGAAACCTATTTCTTATTGAAGAACTTATCGGCTGCGTTAACAGCGAGTCTTGTAAGGAACTTACCGGATGCAACACTAAAACTGTCAGTATCATCACCACTATCAGCTGCTTCTGCATTAATTTTAGCAATAGTGACGCTACCATCTCTGTCGGCCTGATTCTCTGCTGACTGCCATGCCCATGCAAGCAAGTCTCGTTCTCGTTGTACGATGTTGTTGTATGCTGTCATTGTTAGATTGTTAGCAGCTAGTACAGAGTCACGGTTTGCTTGGTTCTGTGCAGCATTGTCTGTAGTTGTGATGTTCTGAAACCACTGTGCGTTAGCCTGTGCAATTACAAGATGGTTCTGTGCATTAAACTGTTCACGTGCATTCTTCTGTAAAGCATTGAACTGAGACAGTGCGTTAGTTTCGCCTGTGTTGAACCTTGACATAGCATTACTCTGCTCTGCATTGAAGCGAGAGATCTGTGCAGATAGTGTCTCAAAGAACTGGTTTGTCTGGTTCTCACTTGTAGCGTTAAACTGTTTAGCGGCGTTCTCTGCAGCTTGGTCAGACAGCATGGCATTAACCATCTCTTGAGCTTTCATTACAGATGTCTGTTGCTCGTTGTCGAGGTTCTTCATATCCATATTGAGGAATGCGTTAGCTGCCTGTACAGCTGCCTGCTGGCGATTGTTAAGATTAGCCATATCCATCTGTGACATAGCGGCTGCATCAGCCATAATCTTAGCATTCTTAGCGTTAAGGTTCGTGATGTCTACAGTCTGCGCCATCTGAGCATTCTCAAGTGCAATCTGTACATCAGCAGTGAAGTTCATGTTAGCAATATCACTGATCTTCGCAGCGTTACTAACACGAGTTTGGAACTCCTGCGTGAACTCTAGGTTAAGAAACTCAGCACGTTTCTCAGCAGCAAACATAGCAGCCTGTTGCTTATTGCTAAGGTTCTCTAACTCAAATGTAGCAGCTGTCTGTGCATCCTGTACAGCGATAGGCATTGCTGATTCCATAGCAGCTTGAATAGCAGCCTGACCAGCCATAGAAGAAGCAGACAACCCACGTGCAGCCATCTGTGCAGCTGCAGCCCTCATAGCACCAGCAGCCCATGCAGGAGGTTCACTACCCTCAAACTGCTCCATCAAACCTGTAAGCTGACCCTGCACTGTAGCATCTGTAGAAGGAGCACCTGTAGCAGCTTCAAAGTTAGTCTCTTTCTTGACACGCTCCATGTCAACAGTAGAGCCTTCAATCATCTCTCCTGCTTCAACCTTACGAGGCGCAGGTGCTACAACCTTACGGGCCTCTGCAATTTGTTCCACGGTAAGGCCTAGTGCTGCAAGATCACCTGGCTTCATAGTGGCAGCTTCTGCTAATGCTTCATCACTAGGCTTACCTGTGGCTGCGCTAATCTTATCTAAGGTAGACTTAACATCATCTGACACAGCAGTAGCATCAAAGGTAGCAGCTGTCATGTCTGCTGGGCCAGTTACTGCATCCGCTGCTGTAGCTGTAGTACCTGTAGCTGTAGTGGCTGTACCAGCGTCACCAGCATCAGTAGCAATAGTACCTGCTGCTTTCTCTGCAGCTGTAACGGTCTCAACATCTGCAGTCTTAACCATAGCACCAGGATCTAGCAAAGCTTCTGCAGTTTTAGCATCACCCCTAGAAAGTTCAGCTAGGTTAGCACGAGCCTGTGATTCTGCAGCTTGTGAGCGTGTAAGCTCTATTTGTGCATCTTCCATAGCCTTCTTAAGAGCTTCATCTTCAGGGTTTTGTGCGGCTGCTTGCTGCGCTGCACTAAGAGCGTTACGCTTAGCTATTACATCTGCTGTAGAAGTATCGTAGTCTGTTAGGGGTTTAGGTCTTATCTGAGGAAGAGGAAAAGGCTGATCCCCACCTCTTCCCACAGTCAGTTGTTCAGGCGATTCGGCCCTAAGCTGATCTTGAACTTTGTATGCGTCATCATAGATGTCAAATTGCGCTGGATCAATGTCGACAAAGCGCTGGAAATTTCCGGTGATGTCGCCTAATTGCGGTGCGTTTTCTGAAATCAGAGCACCCTTCGCAACTGTATCAGAACCAGATGCAGCAGCATCCTGAAGGGGGTAGGGCACACTACCGCCTACTGCATAGCCTTTCTTAGTAGCCATGCCACCATAAGCCATACCCTTAACGCCCTCAATGCGTTGACGTGCAGCAAGAGTATAGCGCCCCATCTTAGCAGCAGCACCAGGGTTTGATGCAAGAAATGCGTTAACTGACTTCTGATCCATAGGTCCAGTGTAGCCTAGAGCAGGGAGAATCTTCTTCTCCATTGCTTCCTGTTTAAACCCTGCAAACTTCTTAGCCATAATTACTTATTCCCTAACTGCATCCATACTGCACCAGCTATGAATGTTATAATTGCGATTGTTGTTACCTTTACAAATGTAGTCCAGATACCTTTACGTGTATCACGCCACACATCTAATAGGTCTCGCATTTCGTTGATGTCTTTGGCTGCACTGTCATCGTGCAAACCTATAGCTGACAAAGCCTGCTTAGCTCCACGTCTTGCAGCCCTGTCTAGCATAGCTTCTAGCTCGTCTGGTGTCAAGGATATAGATGTCATGCTAACATACTACTATAAATTCGCCCATTGAGGCGTATGGATTACCACCAGATGAAACAGCTATAAACTGAAACCCATTAACTGTTTTACTTTGAGCATAAGCGTTGCCGTATGAACCAGTGGCGTTACAAGTAACAGCATAGTTTGCATGAGGCATAGGTGTAGTAAATGTAACTATACTACCGCTTATAGTGCAGTTTCCAGTTTGACCCTGACCGTTCCATGCTCTAACCCCGTAGTAGGGAGCTGACCCAGAAGTGTGAGTTATACCCTCCACATTAGCTTCGATAGCAGCCAACACTTTAGCTGGCGACACGAGACTTTCAGTAGTGCTAGTACCAGATTCCCAAGTAGCTTCTGTCTGAGTGGACGCTACATACTTACTATCTAGTGCTGTCTGCAAGCCATCAACATTAGAGATAACATGGTTGTGACTGTCATCAGCAATAGTAGCTGTAATAGTTGCGTTAGCTGTGCCGTTAAAAGAGGCACTACCAGAGACATCACCTGTAAGAGATATAGTTCTGGAGGTTGCTAGTGCTGTAGCTGTAGCGGCATTACCGGAAGTGTTCTGATTACCTGCTGTATTTACACCCGGTAAGTTAATGTTAGAAGAGCCGTTGAAGGACACCCCACCGATAGTACGGGCTGTTTGTAGTGTAGTGGCTGTAGTGGCATTACCTGTAACCGCACCCGATAAAGCACCCTCAAAAGTACCAGCTACAAATGTCTCACTGCCTACAGTCCACTTATCGTCTGCTTCGTTCCATACAAGTGTTTTGTTAGCAGCTGTACCACGCTCAATCTCAATGCCACCATTCTGTGTAGGTGTGCCTGTCTCATTAGAGTTGAGAACAATCTGGTTATCTGCAAGGTTTAGTGTCTCAGTGTTTACTGTGGTAGTAGTCCCGTTTACTGTTAGGTTGCCATTAACTACAGTGTTGTTAAACGTAACATTAGATGTAGTACCTACAGCCTGACCTATAGCTACAACACCATCTGTAATGCTTACGCCTGTACCACCACTGAAGTGAGCACGTGTTTCAGCTGCACTAGGGCCAGTGTATGTAATAGCACCAGCAGAGTAAGTTAAGCTACCGTCACCACCAGCGTCAGTGACACTAATAGCAGCCTTAGCAGCTGCAGTAGCACGT
>Ga0208767_1003943_pt1 | contig 10583 bp, 13 predicted proteins | sample VirMetDEL_Mar_21_FD_184514 | JGI IMG/M metagenome (GOLD analysis project Ga0208767, IMG submission 184514) | Aqueous microbial communities from the Delaware River and Bay under freshwater to marine salinity gradient to study organic matter... | ecosystem: Environmental > Aquatic > Marine >... | reverse complement strand
CTGACAACCTTGGTTCAGAATATGAAGGGGTTGCAGAACTAGTATGGTCTTCCACAATTAGCACAAAAAGTGCTCCTATTGTAGGAGCTGATCCTATTACTATACCAGTTGAACCTATTATTGTAGAAGCAGTAACTAGTAACGAACTGGGCCCTATAGCGTACTCTACATTATATCCTAAAGATATTATCTTTTATGACATAGATAGTTCTAGATGGGGATCTTTAGAAGCTCCTACATCAAAAGGTTTTATTTCTCGAAGAATAGATACTGAAAAAAACATTGACATTGCTCAAGATTTTAGAGGTGTGGTAGTTAGAAGATGGGCTTGTGATTTTAGTGCTTACAATGGTAAAGCATCTGATTATTCTTTATGGAACACTACTGTTCTAACAGGTATTAAAGGCACACCTAGCACATATCCTTGGGTAGATAGAATGGAATTTACAGCTATTTCAGCTGATGATTACCGAGACTACTTTATGTTACAGGACTATGATAATAGTGTTAATGTAAAGATAGGAAGCTTTAGAAATTCTACTAACATCATAAACGCTACATTCTCTGGATCAGTTGTTGACACAACGATAGAGCATTTAAACAATAGTACTCTACCTAAAGTAGACGGAGGATTAACAGCAGGGTATGTAACTGATGTTCTTATGACTCCAGTAAGTTACCAAGATCCTTCAAATCAGTATATTTGGGGAAATGGTTCTTTATTAGAGGAACTTCAAATTAACTTTATAGTAGGTAGTCTTAGAATGGAGCGAGGGCATATTATAATTAATGAATGCTCTTTCTACTATACTACAACCACTACTGTTAAAGAAGCTATAATTCTTCATGAAGGAGGGGAGTGTACAGGATGTCATATTCAATTTTATAGTAATGGAGGTACAGGTAACCAAACTTATGTAGATTTTAAAAATGTTAGATATCTTAAAGTACTTTCTTTAAATGCAGATAAAGGCGGAACAGATGTAAGAACGGCTAATATTATTAGAGACTTAACAAAAGATTCATTCTGGGCTCCTTATACTGTTCAATGGGATTTTACAGGAAGTCCTCAACATATTCAATACTTAGGTCACAGTGGAATTTCTAATCTAGAAACTACTTTAGCAGCTTCTACAAATATTACTTTCAATCAATATGGACAAGAAAGTTATGCTGGTATTATAAATCTGACTGGGTCAGGAACAGTTTCTGTAGGAACTATTAGACTTAATCATTATAGAACTTTTTTGAAAGTTAAATTAATACCTCAATCAGGTCTTATTATACAAATTCCTAAAAATGATGTAGAGAATGGGTTTGTTAATCAAACTATTATTACTGCGGATGGAACAGCTGGTGAATATCTATGGATAGAGCGCATGCCTAATGACCAATGGAGAGCATATAAATAATAAATAATAAACAAAAATGAAGCAAATACTAGAAAAACTTAGCCAAGATCTTAGAGGGGTGCGATGCACTCTTCAGACTGTTACAGATCCTACTGAAGTAACTTACGAGGAGTTAGTTGCATTGATAGACTCTCAATCCTTGGTGGAAGGGGCTCAGTATCTGGTAACAGATTACCAAACCCTACACATTATGGCAAATACTACAGACAGGAACGATACTAATGCTGTTATTCCTGTAGAACCTTTAATGGTTGTAGCGGCTACTAATGATTCACTTTATCCAGAAGCATTCCAGCCTTTATATCCTAACGATCTAATTTACTATGATGTAACAGGAGATTATTTAGGTTCTCTTAAACCTACAGGACACAAAGGAGCAATTACAAGAAGAATTAATCTTGATAATAAAATTGATACTCCTTTTGATTACAGAAACTGGTACGTAAGAAGATGGAGTTTTGATTTCAGTGTAATGAATCCTGACTTAGGAGTAGCTTATCTTCTGCCAACAACTAGTTATACTCAAGGTCAAAACTCATTAGGCTCTGAAGTAACTTACACTGCAATTGATGCAGGGGATTATGAAGATATGAAATCTATAGGTGGATTAAGTGCAGGAAATAATCAAGATAATCTATACAACATTTTACTTGAAGATAAAGCGTGTACTAATGTACTTGTAGATTGTCCAGATGTTAGAGGGTTTTATTTAAAACAATGTACTTGGTGGATTCCAAACCAGTTAAATATAAAAGCTGAAGAAGTTCACCATGCTGTGTTTGAATTTGTAGAAGACACTACTTTTTACTGTAAGTATCTAAAATCTATTAACAGTACTAGTCTAGGAAGTTTTTGGAATTCTACTATACTAATAAGCCCTTCTACTTACCAATCAGGAACACCTATAGTAAGAGACCTTCAAACTGTTACTATAACCTCAGAAGATGTTGGAAACTATGGTTTAGTTGGCTGGGGAGAAGTATCTGAAACTAGAAACACATATGTTAATGTAAAGCTAGGTGCGTTTGGTAGCTGGAGTGGAGGATTAAAAGCTAAAATAAATAACTGTGCTAGATTAAGAATAACTATAGATTCGTCAAATGATTATAGTAGGCAAGTAATTAGATCTGTAGGTTCTTTTTCAGGCTCTACTATAAATATGTATGATGATTCTCAAATAGACTCTTTTGAAGACATTCAAATAATAGAAACTAAGTCGAACCTTAAATGTACTGTACCTACCACTACAGACCTAGCTATAGCAGCTAATAGTCCATTACATTATGCAGGAGAGATTACATTTGATGGTGCTGGATCTACTTCTTTAGCTACTCTTACTAGACACATAAGTAACAGGATTCCTAAAATACTTAAACCTGTATCTGGATTAACTTTACAAATTCCTACCAATAACGTAGCAAACGGATTTGTAAATTCAGCTACAGTTACTGCTAATGGTACAAATGGTGAAGTAATATTTATCGAGCCAGTAGGAGATGATCAGTGGATCGCATATAACTAATAACAATTAAAAAATGAATTACAGAAATTTAAATTATGAAGACCCTGATGACATTAAGAAGGCTATATTAAACCTTTCTTGTTGTTCAAGTAGTGGTAGTGGTTTAGAATTAGGTGGAGAATTAATAGGTGGAGATCCTAATGCTGTGTTACATTTAGATGGTTCTAGTCAGTTAGCTACATCGACCAATTTTACATACAATCCTAGTGCTGTCTCTGGTGCAGCTACGCTTGATGTCAAGACAGTAGACGGGAAAAGAATTGCTCAATTTCAAAACAGCAACTCGACAGCTAACCCTGTGGGTACGTTATTTGTTTCGTACTTAGGGGGTGCTAATGGCTTTTCTTTGGCTGCTGTCGCTAATAATACCGCAAAGTTTACTAATGGGATATTGGGAGTAAATATAACACCATCTAGTCAGCAATTTGCCGTACAGACTAGCTCTGTTAACAATGTGGGCATTTATGTGAATGGCATTACTGGTCAGACAGCAAAGCTTCAAGAATGGAACGTTAATGGTTCAACAGGTGCTTATATAGATTCAAATTACCAATTTTACACGACAGAAGGCGTTAGAATACAAAGTAACGGTTCTGGTGGATCTATATATTTGGGTTGTGGATATGGTGGAGGAAAAAACATTGGATTATCAAGAGGAGCCCGATTGGGGTGGAGTCAGTTTGGTGATAATCCTCAATCATCAATAACTTACATTGAAGCAAATGACAGCACGGGTGTAATGGATTTTGGTGCAAGTGGTGGTTTTAGATTTAACAACTACATACAAACAAGTGGTTATATTTTCAACGGAACTTTGTTGATAAATACTAACCGTATTTACAACAGTTCCACTACTAACGGTACTTTGCAATTTGGGTCAAATACAATTGATGTGGTTGACGCAACACTTTCTGTAACAAATGATGATGTTGCAGATATCACAATGATTGTTGACGCAATTACAGGTACAACTGCCAACCTTCAAGAGTGGCAGGTCAATGGGACAACTGTTGCTTCGGTCACAAGTTTGGGAAAAGGCAATTTTGACCGCATAGCGTGTTCAGCTGTTCAATCTACATTTATAAATACTCAGAGTAACAGCAACACAGTTATTAAGTTAACCAACGGGTCGTCAGATGCTTTGTTTTATGGTGGTATTAAACCAGCTACACTAACTGATGCATCAGCCCCTAATAATTCAATTTATTACAGTTCAACTGCTGGAAAACTTGTGTATAAAGATTCAGGTGGAACGGTAAATAACTTATATTAATAAAAAATAAAATGATAACACAATTAACAAGTAAAAAAGAAGTAATGGTGGATACCTTTGATAAATTGGTAGTTACACCTAAAGTAGGAGTAAATAGTTATAACAAGGTTATAGGACAGTATATTATTACTGGAGAATATTTCTACGAAGAAACAGATGAAAATGACGTAGTAACTAAATCACGTATTAGGTCATTCACTAAGGTAATGTCTGATGAGGAAGTTGATTCTACATTTACAGCACTTAACATTAGCTACCCAGAAGATTCTACTGAGTCAGAAAGAGACGTAATTAAAATTACTGCTGGTCTTAAAGCTATCTTAGGACAAGAAAAAAGATGGGACCTAGAGATTACTGATTGGGAATAATGATTATAGGAGTATCTATATTAGCCCTAATGATTGAACTTCTATTTGAAACTAATAGAGGTGATAGGCATGGTGTAAAAAGTAGTATCATATTAGGAGCTACTATTATAACTATGTTTTTAATATCATTAGGGTTTTATGATACTTTATTAGGTGGAGTAACATATTTAGGATTAAGATTTGGCATATTTGATTATGCTTTTTCCTACATTAAATATAACCATATATGGTACTTAGGAACATCTACAGTATGGTGGGACCAATGGATGAAAAAAATAAATCCTAACATTCTCTTGGTTTTTAGAATTATAAGTATTATATTTGCAATAGCGATAGAATTATATTTAATAGGAAAATTATGAAAAAGACAATTTATTATTTAGTATTACTAGCTCTATGGTTAGTAGAACTTTTAATTTTTGGACCACTAGTTGAAGACAACTTAGTAGCTGGTTTAGGACTTTTGGGGGGAATGGTTGCAACCCTTTTTATTTGGAACCAAATTTATAAACAATTAAAATTTTAAGATTATGAAAGAATTAACAATTGAGGAAGCTTTTAAAGTAGTTATTAGTGTAACTGCTAACCCAGGTTTAAGATTAAACAGAACTGAATTTCAATTAGTAGATAAAGCACTAATTAAGATTAAAGATTCTTTGGGTATTAAAGATGAAGATTTACAAGAAGAAATAACTAATGAAGAAGATACTAATAAACCTGCTACTAGTACTAATAGCTAAACTACTCATACTTGTATGTGGCTCAATAGCTTTAGTCTACTTCCATATTAAAATGCTAATATGGTTATTTAGATTTGGTTGGTCTAAAACTAGAGATTACATGGTAGAATACTACTGGCTAATGGCTCTAAGTATTGACCAAACTGGTGGCGTGATATGTAAAGATTGGTTTAATGACTGGATGCTTAAAGATTCTAAAGTCTATAAGTATGGTCATCCAGACCAAACAGTTAGTCATGTAACTGGCGTAAACAATGAGAAGAATAACTTAAGATTAATAGGCAGAGTACTTGCTAAGATTCTTAACTTTATAGATAAGAATCATGTAGAAAAGGCTGCTGTAAACGAACAATATACAAATAAATATAATTAAATTATGAAGTGGTTAGACTACTTAAATAAAACTTCTAATGGACTTTGGAAGTATATTAAAGACTTACTAAGTAGAATGAATACTAGAGAGTGTTACACACCTCTAAAGAATTATACTACTGACGAAATGAATGCATTACCTGACCCACAAGTAGGATGGCTTATTTTCAATACTACTGAAAACGAACCATACGTATACGTTGCTACTACTGGTTGGGTTGCAGTGAATAACTAATAAAATATGCCAATACTATCTACAGCTGATTTTATACAGAAACTTAACGATATACTCTTTGTAGACCCAGAAACGGGAAATTACGTAAGAGATCCATATCATGTTAAGGATTATTTAACAGCTAGATTGTTAATGCAACAGATAGTTGAGTACTCTAGTAGTACTAATAATTTTCTAGCATTAACAGACACTCCCTCTTCATATTCTGGAGAGGGAGGAAAGATGGTAGTAGTAAATGGTGGAGAAACAGAATTAGTCTTTGTAGATGTACCAGGACCTTCTGTCATAACTAATCTAATATCAGGTAATAGGATTGCCACCCACAATGATGGTGCTGGTTTAATTGTAGACATTGACGAAACTATTACTAATATTACTGACAACTTAGATGGTACTTTTACCTATACTAAGGAAGATGGTAGTACAGTAGATATAGATTTAAGTCCCTATTGGGGCGGAGGAGGTGTAACTCAAGAATTTTATCTAACTGCAGACAGTGGTGGAACACATACAGTTAACACAGATGGAACTGAAACAGTTAGAATAATAGGAGGTACAGATATAAATACAACAGCATCAACAGGTGCTGGTACAACTACATTAACTATTAGCCATGCTAATACATCATCTTTATCATTTACTACTAACCTAATACCTACAAATCATGTAATAACAGATTTAAGGGTAGATAACCAAGGACATTTAACTACATTAAATACCTCGGCTTTAACAGATGATGATAGTATATCAGTTATAACTAATACTATAGCTGGTAATAGAATAGCTACTCATGATGATGGAAATGGGACACTAGTTGATATAGACGAAACTATTACAGGATTAGCCTTATCAACTAATGATTTAATCTATACAAAAGAAGATGGTAGTACAGACACTATAGACTTAAGTGGTTACATAGATGATACTACTTATAGTTTATCAGTACCTGCAGCTACTACTTTAATTAGATTATTAGGGTCAGATGCTAGTACTAGTGATATTACATTAACTGGTTCAGGAGCAACTACTGTTAGTAGAATAAGTGCAACAGAGTTACAAATATCTAGTACAGATACAGATACTACTTATACTGGTAGTAATGGGGTGACTCTAGTAGGTACAGACTTTCAACATGACAATACTTCTAGTCAATCTTCTGTAAATAACTTAGGAAGGACTTATATACAGGATATTACTTTAGATGGTTTTGGTCATGTTACGGGACTAACATCTGCTACAGAAACTGTTGTAGACACTAATGATATTGACTATGTTAGTAATGTTACTTTAGTTGGCACTGATTTAACCTTTACAGGTGTAGGAAATGCCTTTAATAGTACAGTGGATTTATCTAGTTTTCTAGATGATACAAATACTACCTCTGTTATAACTAATTTAATTGCAGGTAACAGAATTGCAACGCATAATGATGGTGATTCTACTACAGTTGATATTGATGAATCTATAACTACTATAACTGATAACACAGATGGTACTTGGACTTACACTAAAGAAGGTGGGACAACTGACACAATAGATATTACAACTTATGTTGCATCACAATTACCTGATAACCTACAACTACAAAATACTTTAATTGTAGCTAAAAATGGTAATGATACTACAGGTACTAGAAATGATTGGGAACTACCTTATCTAACTATTGCAGCAGCTATTAGTGATGCATCAAATGGTGATACTATTATAGTAATGCCAGGAACTTACAATGAAGACTTAGTCATACTTAAACAGATAGACTTTAACTTCATAGGAAACTGTGAAGTATATTCTGTACAAATGTCTGCTTCTTGTACTATAAGAAACCTAAAGAAAATAAATCATACTGCATCTTCAGGAGCAGGTAAAGCTTTAAGTTTTTTTTCAGTACCTTCTGGCCAAGCTTATATAGAAGTAGAAGAAATATTTTGCGACAAAATAAACTCAGGAATATACATTAATAACTCAAACCCAGCAGCCAGGGTAGTAGTTGATACTCAACAAATAACACAAACTCCAACAGCTGGAACTAGTTCTATTTTAATAGATATAGACCAAGGTCAAAACATTACTATAAATGTAAGTAAGTCAATTACTTATGGTGGAATACTAATGACAATGACTGGACAGTCTCGTGCTATATTCAATTGTCCTCAAGCTGTTTGGGATGGTTCAGGAAATGGATGGGGAATAATGTTAGATAATAATGCATTCCAAAATACTACAGGATGGGATGATAGATCTGGTTCAGGAAGACTTTTATCTAATGTTAATATTATAGGAAAAGAACTTTTACTTTCAGTTGTAGGTAATTTTGACGTTACTCATGAAGGTAATATAATAAGTAATGAAACTACTCCTACACAAGCAATTATACAAATAGCTGGAGATGATGATGGAGTTAATCTTCATGTTCCTGTTGTAGTTATTAGAGACGCTAGAGTTAGGGGATATGATAATAGAGCTACTGGGAAATTGGTAAGTTTAGGTGGAGCTTCCTACGGAGGAACAGAAAATTGCGCCCTTAAGCTAAGATTTGAAGACTGTTTCTTAGACCTTGATAGCAATGCTGCAGGAACTACAGTTATAGAATTAGTTGACAATTCAATAGCAGGTACAACTCCTGCTGATTTCTACGTAGGGTTAAAAGATTGTTTCGTTAGAGGTGGAGACACTATGACTTTTGCAACAGTTACTTCATGGACTCCTACTATAACAATTTTAGGAAACGGTTGCTCATCAACTGCTGCAACTGATACTTCTTTTGCAGAACAATTCCTAACTATAAACTCAGGGTTTACATTTGGTACAAATGCAGAAAGTTTCTCTCCTGCTTTACCTGACCAATAATAGCATTATAAAAAGAAAAGAGAATAATAACTAATACAATGGAAAAGAAATTAATAGAATTAAATTTAAGAATACTTAAATCAGGCTCAGTTGCCTTAACTGAAGTTAATGATTATTTGGATTTATTAATCCAACTAGAAGCGCAATTAATAGAAGGAGGAGAAGATGGAATTTTCGACACAAATGTCGCCTAAAGAACTTATAGACTTAATAGACTCAGCAAGAGAGAAAAGTACTATACCTATAGAATCTAGAGCTAATTGGCGTAGATTAGATGACAGTATACACTGCTCTATTAATAAAGCAGAAGTACATATGGTATTTAAAAATGGTAAGTTAGAAGTAGTATATGCTAGTGATAATATTGAAAACATCATGGGCTACACTCCACAAGAGTTACTTGGAAAAGATATAATTAAATATAGAGCTAATCCATTAAATGAAGATATTTTAAAAGAAATGATTCGCCAACTTAATGCTGGAGAAACTGTAGTTAAGAGTAATACTATAGTAAATAAAGATGGTACAGAGGTTAAGGTAAGGGGAATTATTTATAAAGACTTAGATAAATATGTAGAAGTTGTTTGGAGAGTTGGTATAGAATTTGATTTGGGATAATGATGAATTTAGATTGGGAATTTTTAGGAGGAATAGTGGGACTACTTGGACTTATAGGCAAGAGTATACACTGGGTATGGTCTAAATTTCAAGACTATCAAAAGAAAATTAACCAATTAGAAGATAAATTAAAAGAATGCGAAGTGTCTGGTGCGAAAAAGGATGCTGCATTAGAGTTTACATCTAGGTACATTAAAGATAAATTTATAGATGGGTTAGATAATTTTATAGATAATGAGACAAAGTAATGTAAATAATCATTTAAGAGATTCTTATGAGTTTGTTATTAAACTTATAGATTACACTCCAATGCCTTGCACTATGTGGGATTTAGAAGTTGGTAGGTTTATCTATACTAATAAACCCTTTTTAGATATCCTTGGTTATACCTTACCAGAACTTAGGGCTCTCACCTTTACAGATATTATTCACCCAGATGATGTAGAAATTTCTATGAAAGTATTTAGAGATAATATAGCTAATAAAAGAAACATGGATGAACCTTTTTATAATAGATATATTACTAAGGACGGAGAAGTAGTTTGGTTATATTGGAGTAAAGCTATTAATGATTATGATAAGGATTTTGGAATAGGCCATGTAACTAAAGTAGAAGAAAAAAATGTACCTTTAGGGGTATTAGCACAAATAAAAAAATAATATGTTAACATTTACAATAAATAACGATGGGACTTTAATCACCATTACAGGTTTATTTACCTCTGATGGTTCAGCTTTTGCAGATGTAGATCAAGGTAATGGCGAAATGATTATTGCAGCAGAAGCTAAGGTATATAAAGGATGTGATGTTTGTAGTAATTGTGCAGATGAAGACTATTTAAATGAGTTTTCAGTATCTGTACTAACTACTGCAGATAACTATACATCTAATGCTTCTGGAGAATTAATACTAAATTCTACTACTTTTCTACAGACTAGTGGTTCTACTTATGCCGAATTAACTGACACAGTTTACCATATAGATTTATATTTAACTTTATCAGATGATGACGAAAACACTATAGAACAAAAGTATAGTCTTTGTACATTTGTAGACAATGATCTTAAATGTAGAATAATTAAATCCATCTTAGCAGATAATGAGAATGATGATTTAGTAAATATTTATAATGCTTTGCTAAATGCATCAGAGTGTGATAACTGTTGCAAAGTATGTGAGCTACATGCTTACTTAA
>Ga0208767_1003942_pt1 | contig 10584 bp, 10 predicted proteins | sample VirMetDEL_Mar_21_FD_184514 | JGI IMG/M metagenome (GOLD analysis project Ga0208767, IMG submission 184514) | Aqueous microbial communities from the Delaware River and Bay under freshwater to marine salinity gradient to study organic matter... | ecosystem: Environmental > Aquatic > Marine >... | reverse complement strand
TGATGTATTTACTAATCAAATTTTACCACAAGCAGGTCAGTTAGCACAAATCGGACAACAAACTTATGATACTGCTACTGCGCAACAGTATATGAATCCATATCAAGAAGCTGTTATACAATCTACTTTATCTGATCTAGGAGAAGCTTATGGTCAACAACAAAGAGGAATGGCTGCGCAAGCAATTGGAGCAGGAGCTTTTGGTGGAAGTAGAGAAGGTATTGAAAGAGCTTTAGGTAGAGAAAGATATTTTGATCAAGTTGCTGATACATCATCTAGATTAAGACAAGCTGGTTTTGAATCAGGCGCACAAAGATTTGCTGCTGATCGTGCTGCACAGTTAGGTTCTGCTCAAGCACAATTATCAGGACTTGCTGGTGCTGCAGCTGGTTTAGGTCAAGCTGGAAGTTTATCAAGAGGAATAGAACAAGCTGGATTAACTGAAGCTTATAGAGATTTCATTGAAGAAAGAGAATATCCTGCTGGTCAAGTGAGACAAATGATTGGTGCTTTAGCAGGTGCACCTATAAGAACATATGGAGAAGAAAGATCAGCAATGGTTGGTACACCTGTAGGAGCTCCTAGTCCGTTTGCACAAATTCTTGGTGCTGGTCAAGCATTAGCTGGATTTGGAGGATTTGGATAATGGCGTTATTTTTTGCTGAAGATTTAGACAATAAAGGTGGACTACAAAAAATTAGATTAGACGAAGAAACTTTAAAGGACGAAGAAGTTCAAGAAGCGATAAATGAAAAAATATTAATGTCTTCATCTGAAATGTTAGGGGATTCAAAAGGTACTGTTCCAAAAAAAATGGAAGTAGAAGTAACTGGTAAGGCGTTAGAAGAAGAAAATAAAAAAGTTGATACCGATGAAAAGAAAGATAGTGGATTTAAAAGTTTTGTAAATAGTGTAGGAGAAGCTTTTACAAACATTGCTGAAGGTGCTGAAAAGAAATTAGAAACTGTCTACGATGATCGTGAAAAAAGAATGATGTTTCTTTCTGGATTGAATACTATTATTGATGCTTCTTCATATACTCCTATTACTCAAGCTAAGTCACCAGTAGGTACTATAGCCGGGGGTCAGAAGAAAGGATTTTTAGAATCAGAAGCAATTAGCTCTAAGAGAAAAAAATCAGAGATAGATTTAATTAAAGCACAAGCAGGATTAATTAAAGCTACAAAAGGTGAACCACCTAGATTTAGAGGAACTAAAGATGAAGCAATACTTAAAAATTATACACCTTATATAGATAAGTATAGAAGTGATAGAAATAAATTTGATGCTCTTGACACAAGATATTTAGAAGCGTTTAAATTAATATCAGAAGGTAAAGATATTCCGACTGGTACTTTAGAATCATTTTTATTTCCTATAGAAAAAGTTTTAGCTGGTACAGAAATAGGTGATAAATTAAATAAATATTTTTCTGATGGTAAATTAAATAGAAAATTAATAGATGAAGACAATGTTACTTTTAAAGAAATATTAAACTCAGCAAGTAAACAAGCTATTGTATCTCAAGTAAAAGATTTATATCCAGCTTCTGATAAAGACATTCAAGTATTATTACAAGGTCTTGGTGATTCTGCAACTACACCTGAAGCTCTAATTAAATTAATTTCAGCACAAAAGGCTGCATCAGAGGCATATAGAATTGAAGGTGAAATAGCTAAATCATTAGCCTTTGATCAAGGAGACATTAACTTTGCAATAAATGCAAGAGATAAATCAATGGAAAAAATTGCTGAACAATATAATGATCAAGTATCAGATGAAATATTAACTGAACTTTATGGAAGCGCAGATAGAAGTAGTCCATTTAGAGTTGCTTCTGCTTATTTTTATTCTACTTTAAAACCACAAATTACACCTCAATCTAAAACTAATTTTGAAATATTTAAAGAAACTACAGAACAAGAACAACAAGATATTGATAAAATGTTAGAGGAAGAAAAGAAAAAGTTTTTTGAAAATAAATAGTTGTAATGAATTATGGAATTAAATGAAAATCAAACTGCAATATACGAAAAAATTCAAAGTCAATATCCTAAAGTAAATAAAGATACTATAATAAATTATCTTTCAGGAAACATTTCATTAGAAGATTTTAAATCAGTAGCTGTACCTAAAGTTGTAGATGAAAAATCATTTTTAGAAAATAGTGGATACGACATAAATTTAATGGAATCATCCATTAAAGAAATTAAAAAAGATATTGCAAATGATGAGAAATCTAGAGAGTTTGATTTAGAATCAGCTTTTGTAGATTATAAACCTTCTACTAAATTATTATTTGAATCTTCAGGTATTAGAACAGATAAAGATTTACCAAACGATTTAAGAGCAGCATTAAGTTTGAGCTCTAATAATCCAGCAGATTTAGTTAATAACACAAGACAATTACTTATACAAGACTTAACTGAAAAGTATGGTGAGGAAAAAGTTAAAAAATATGAAAAGAAAATAGAAGTTTTAAATAAAGAAGTAGGAATACAAGGATATAAAAGTCAAGGTTTAATTTTTAAAATACCAGAAGAATTAGGTGGAGATAATAAATTTTATAAAGCTAATCAGCCAGGTTTAGATACTGGAGATTTATTTGCAATATCGGGAGATTTATTACCGATAGCTACAAGTATAGCAGGTGGAACTTTTGGAAGTATATTAGGTCCTGCTGGTACAATTGCAGGTTCAGGTGGAGCAGCATTTATTGGTGAACTTGGAAGATTATATATAGGTCGTAAATTATATAATTTTAATCCTGATATGAGTGATGAAGAATTTCAAGATATGGCGGTTGCTCAAGCAGGTAAATATGCAGCAATTGATGCTGCAGCAACAGCAGCATTTTTACCATTAGCAGCAGTTGTAAAGAAGATAGTTTTTACTACACCTAAAGATAAATTATCTCAAGATACAATTAAGAAGTTTTTAGATTCAGGTGGTATAGATAAATCGTTAAAAGAGCCAATAGATAAAGCAAGACAAAAATTAATTGATTTAGGAATAGATCCTAAAGACGCTGATAACTATTTAGCTTTAGAAGTAAGTAAAGCAATTCCTAGATCAGGTATAGTAGAAAAAGGATCTGTTGCTGATAAACTGTATAATAGACAAATTGCTGTTGCAGAAAATGCGGGAAATGTTAAAGAAGTAGAAAAAAAGATTTTAAAAGAATTAACAGGATTAAATGCTTTAGATAATGCGTCAGCTGATAAAGCAATTAAATTAATAGATGACGAAGCTAAAAATATTAGAAATGTAGAACTTGCAAATACTTCTGATGAAGCAGCAGAGGCTTTTAAAAATATTCAAAGAACTAAAACTAAAATATTTAAAACAGAAACTGATAATATAATAGACGAGTTTAATATTGATTTTGCCGGTGCTGTTGGTAATTTAGAAAAAAGAATTGGAACTTTAGCTGATCAAATAGATAATTTACAATTAAAACAAAAAATAAAAGTAGGACCTTTAGATTTACAAACTTTAAGTACAGCAAATAAATTAATTAAAAAATACAAAAGACCTAACTTTAAAAAGAAAACACCAGAACAAATTCAAAAACTTTCTCCTGATCAACAAGCTAAATATTATAATGATAAAGCTATAAATGATTTATTTGTAACACTAGGAGATGAAGTAGGTGCTGTTAGTCAAATAGCAAAATTACAGTCAATCGAAAAAGGGTTGAAAGCATTTAAATCTGCTGATTTATCTCTTAAAGACGTTGTACAATTAAGAACTTTAGCAAGTAACGTGGATCAAGTATTAGCAACTGGTCCTGTAAAAAATACAGTAAGACAACTAAAAGGTGAATTAAATACTATCATAGACGATGCTATGTTAAGTAATCCTACAGCAGCTAAAAAAATTATAGAATTTGATGAATTACTAAATGCTAAAAGACAATCTTATTTTCAAGACTTTGCGCAAACATTTGGTTATGGAAACACTGGAAAAGTAAAAGATAGAATTAAATTTGAATCTACAAGTTTATTTAATAAATTTATAAATCCAGGTCCAGAAGGTTTAAAAAATTCTTTAGTATTAGGTACATTAATAAATAATAGAAAAGTATTTAATGCTTCTTCTAAAAAAAGAATTAAAGCAGCATTATATGAAAAATATCTAGATGAAGTTGCTCCTACAGAAATAGGTAAACCTGCTAAAATGACTTTTAATAAATTTAAAGAAACTTATGGACAACAATATAAAAATATTCTTGGTAAAGAATATGATGATTTTTTTAAAACACCTCAAAAGGCAATAGAAGCTTATGACAATATTATTAAAAATACAGCAGATATTCAAACAACATTTTCTAAAGCTCTTCCAGGAATAGATGTTAATGTTCTAGACGCAGGTGCACCAGGTCAAGTTGTAGAAAGTATTTTAAAATTAGGTAATAAAGCTGATGTAAAACAATTAATTATAAATTTAAATAAACAATCTCCAGAAATGCTTACTAATATAAGACAAGTATTTTTAGAAAGAATGATGAAAAGTACAAGAACTCAAAACTCTGATTTAGGAGTTTCTTTTACTGGTCTTAATGGACAAAATTTAAATAAATTTTTAAATGAAAACAGAGGATCTATACAACAAATGTTTAGTAAGGATTTTTTTGATGTACATAGATCACTTGCTAATGCATTAGAAATTATTCAAAGTCCCGCAGGTGTTAGAGCAGTAGATGCTCCCGGGATGACAGGTGCTGCTAATAAAGCTGGATTATTTGTAGATATATTTGCTGGTCCACTAAACCATAAGAGATTAGTATTAAATAGAATAGCTAGAATATATGATGGTTTTGATTTAGGTGGTGATAGTTTAAATTTATTAAGAGATTATAATTTATTTTTAAATGGAGCTAAAAAGAATTTTATGGCTGGTAACTATCCTAAAATTATAGATGATATGCTTAAAGGTGGTAAAGCAGAAAGAAATCTTGCAGATAAAGCTATTGATAAAGTTAATAAAGTATTAACATTAGGTTTCTCACAAAACTTTGGTAGAAGAAAAGCTTTTGATATATCTTATAGAAATCCATTATTAGCTAAAGAATATATAAAAGAAAAATTAGATCAAAAAGAAGATATAGGTGAGCCTACTCCTTTTGAACCAGTAGATGTTGTAGCTAAAAAAGTTGCAGATGGTCTTGGTACAGCATTTGATGCAACTATCGGTAATCTTACTAAAATGTTTTTAGAGTCACAAAAGAAAAGAAGAATAACAGAGAAAGGTAGAGAAGAAGATATTTTCGAAGCAGAGGTTTTAGAGAATGACTAAAAGAACAGTCAATACAGCTCACACTAGATTAGATAGTCATGAAAAGTTATGTCGTATAATGCAAAAACAAACTCACGATAAAATAGAAGGATTAGCAAATCAAATTGCTAGATTGGAGAAAATATTAATTGGAGCAGCGGGCCTTATAATAACTGGTCTTGCTACAGCGTTGCTTCATTTATTAAGTGCGTGATTAAAAAAAATAAAGGTTGTCTTTGTGAAAATTTAGCAGTAGTCTGGTTACAAGAACAAGGTTACTATGTATATAAAGGTTCTCAAACACATTCTCCTATAGATATTATAGCAGTAGATCCTAAGACTTTAGAAAGCTCTTATTTTGATGTAAAACATGTAGGTCGTAGAAAAGATGGAAGTCTTATTTCTAGATCACCTAGAATCAAAGATCAAAGAGTTCAAATTTTGAGTGTAGACTTAGAACAAAAAAAGTGTAGAATACAGCCAAGAAGGAGTGCTCAATGGAGTTAAGAAAAAAAACAGATTCAATAATAATACACTGTGCTGCAACTAAGCCATCAATGGATATTGGCTATGATGAAATAAGAAAGTGGCACGTGGATCAAAATGGTTGGGACGATGTAGGTTATCATTTTATTATAAGACGTAATGGTAAATATGAAAAAGCTAGACCCGAAGGATATTCTGGAGCACATGCGCCTTCTCATAATTCAAGAAGCATAGGTATCTGTTTAGTTGGTGGAATGGCAGAAGATGGAAGTGCTGAAAATAATTTTACTCTAGAACAATTTTTAACTTTAAAAGATTTAGTAAATATGATAATGGACAAATATTCAGACATAACTGAAATTCTAGGTCATTGTGATGTTCAAGAAAACAAACCTAATTGTCCAGGCTTTAATGTTAAAGAATGGTTAAACAAGGAGGCTATTAATGTGGCTTAATATTGCAAGTAAGCTTGTCCCGGGAATGATTAAAACTGGAATGAAAATTGCAGCTAATCGAAGACAAGCAAAAGAATTTGAATCCATGGCTGAAATGAAACATGCAGAGAGAATGGCTAATGGAGAATTGGAATATAAAAAAGAAGTTATTAAAAATAATCAACAGGGATGGAAGGACGAATTTGTCCTTATTTTGGTGTCCGCTCCTGTTCTTATATTGGTGTGGTCTATTTTTTCTGACGATCCAGAAATACATGCTAAGTTAAAATTATTCTTTGATCAATTTAATAATATGCCATATTGGTATCAAGCATTATTTATTGGTGTAGTTTCAGCTATTTATGGATTGAAAGGAGCCGATATAATTAAAAGAAAATAATATGGAGTATTTAAGGTGGATTATCGGTTTACAGCAATTCTTATTATACTCATGTGCTTGCTTGCATTTTTCGGCGGACCGCCTAGATAAATAATTCTTTCCAATTATCACCAGTTATTTGATCAGCTAACTTTTTCTTATTACTTAAAGTTTTAAGTATCTTTTCATCAATAGTTTTAGGACAAACAAAGTCTATATATAAGACTTTATCTTTTTGACCTATTCTATGTGCTCTATCTTCTGATTGTAATCTAACTTCCATATCATAAGTATTATTAAAATAGATAACTGTCTTAGCACTAGTAAGTGTTAGACCATAACCTCCAGTTCTAGGTTGGCCTATAAAATATTTAATCTCACCTTTTTGAAACTTTTCAACTATTTCTTGTCTTACTTCTGATTCTGTCTCTCCATAATATGTTGCAACTTTACTTGCTCCATATTTTTTAGCTAAAGCATCACGAATCATTTGTATCGTTCTTCTAAATGTAGCCCATATAATTACACCACCTTGTGTTTCTTCAAGCACATCTAATAGTTCATCTAGTCTAGGATTAGTACCTTGGATAATTTCTTCAGTTCCATCGTCAAATTTAATAAATCCACATAGTATCTGCTGTAAACGTAGAATTCGTGTGATAATAAGAGGTGCAGTCACTAATTTAGACTGTTCTAGCTCTAGTATAGCACGTTTTTTAAGTTGGTTGTACATGAGCTTCTGAGCAGGCGTCATGTCGATTTGTCTAATAGTTCGTACTTTTGGTGGTAAATCTAAGCATTCTTCTTTAGTAACTCTGAAACTATGTTTATCTAAGATAGATTGTAATTCTTCTAATCTTTGGTAACCAGTAATTTCGTCAAAACTATGAGTTGATACTCGTCTTCTTCTAATTACGCAAAAAGTATTTCTATATGCATAGAAACTTGATTGTAGAATATACTCATCTAAAAAATTTATTTGAGCCCATAAGTCTAGTGGACCTTGGGTCACTGGTGTACCAGTTAGTATTCTTCTATATTTTGCAAGACGACCTAATTTAAGACAAGCTTTAGTTCTTCTTGCTGTTCTATTTTTAATATTTGTACTTTCATCTATACAGAAAAAAGCTTTACTTGAATTTAATAATCTATGTAAATAATTTTTACCTTTGCTAGTTGAAAGAGCTTCTATATTAATAATAAAAAATTTAAGATTATGATTTGGTTTTAAAAAATTAGTAAGAGCTTCTACATTAGATTTAGTTTCAGCTGGAGACCATACTAACATTTCTGTAAAACCTTTAACATCATCAGGCATATGAGTATTAAATTCAGAACTTAACCAGTTACGATATACTCCTTTAGGTGCAGCAATAACTGCAGTATCTATTTTACCTTCTCTATAAAGATAAGCGATATTATCTATAATAACTTTAGATTTACCTGTACCTTGTTCCATAAACAAAGCATAACTTTCTCTATCTTTGCATTTTAAAAATGCATCATATTGATGTTTATAAGGTTTAGTTTTAAACTTATATTTTATAAACTCTTGATCATCTATAAATTGTACTTGCATCTATTCTTTCTGTTTTCTAATTATTAATTTACTTTATATAGAATTTAATTTATAAGTAAATCTAAAAATAAGAAAGGAGAACTATGGCGAAAGTTTATGTAGTGCAAGAAAATCCAAGAGTTAATATTCTTGCAGCAGGACGATATGGCGAATTGATACCGTTATTGAATCCAGGTAAACAGATTACATTGTCGTCTTCTCCTGTAGTAAGATTAATGCGTCAAAAATTAAAAGATTATAATGATGACGATTTTATTCTTGCGATGGGTGATCCTGTAGCTATTGGAATATCTTGTATAATTGCTTCTGAAGTTAATAATGGAAAAGTAAATATACTTAAATGGGATAGAGAAAATAGTTGCTACTATAATGTAAAAATAGATATGTATCAGAAAGGAGAAAGTAATGTCTAAAGAAACATGGATATTTGACGAAGTTGAAAAACATAGTAAAAAGAAAAAACTTCCAGTTGTTGGAATTGAAATAGTTACACAAATTGGAAATAAATTGGTAGAGAAGAAAAAAAATCTTGCTAAAGAAGAAGAAAGATTGAAAACTTTGAAAGCAGAGATAAGAGATATAGAAGAAAAAGAACTACCAGATGCTATGAGAGCGTGTAATGGAATGACACGTTTTGATTTAGAAGACGGTAGTCAAATAAAAGTAAAAGACGATATATTTTGTTCTATACCATTAGATAAAAAAGCAGATGCTTTAAAATGGTTAGAAGAAAATGGACACGCAGGACTTATTAAACATGATGTTAAAGTAAGTTTTGCAAAAGGTGAATATGATCAAGCTGATAAATTAGTGGAGGTTCTTAATAAAAATTTTAAGAATATACCATATGATGAAAACAGTACGGTCCATTCACAAACTTTAAAAGCTTTTGCTAAAGATCAATATAAATTAGGTGAAACTCTTCCAGAGGATTTATTTAATGTATATGAAGCTTCAGTTGCAAAAGTGACACTTGGAAAGGAGAAATAAAATGAGTGATAAAGAAATCGCTAAAAAATCAAATAGTAGTATTGCATTACCAGATGATTTAATTTTAGCAAGTGCGGGTAAAGGGTTACAAAATATTAGTAACGATGATGTTACTATCCCTAGACTAGCAATAATACAATCTGGTTCGCCTCAACGTAAAAAGAAAGACGAAAAATACATTGATGGAGCAGATGAAGGTATGATATTCAATACTGTTACTAATGAACTATATAAAGATAGTTTAGAAGTAGTACCTTGTGGATATCGTAAAACATATGTAGAGTGGGTACCTAGAGAAAAAGGCGGAGGTCTTGTAGCTGTTCATGATTTAAAACCAGAAAAAGCTACAACTGATCCTAAAACTAGAAAAACTTATTTAGGCGAAAATCAAATAGTTGATACAGCTGAACATTTTGTTCTAGTAAAAACGTCAGAAGGTTATGCTCCTGCAGTTTTAACAATGACTTCAAGTAATCTTGGTGTTTCAAGAAAGTGGAATACACTTCTTAAAATGAAAAGATTAAATGTAAAAGGTCAAACAGTTGAAGCACCTTCGTTTTTATATAAGTTTAAATTATCTACAGTTGAAGCTGAAAACGATTTAGGTAATTGGCATAAATATAAAATAGAAGAAGCAGGTCAAGTTGATAGTAAAGACATCTTTAAAGAGGGTGAAAAACTAGCTGATTCAGTAACAACTGGTAAAGTAAAAGCATCAGAGCCAGTAGATACAGACACAACTACTACGGAGGAAAGTGGAGAACCAGTACCTTTCTAAAAAACTCTTTGAAATATTTCCTGGTTTACATCGGGCTTATGGTCATTTTTTTATTACAGAAAGAAAAGGACCTAAGCTTGATGGCTATGGAAAAACAATAAGAGAAAAATATGTTAAAGACTTATGGGTAGAACACCTAACTGGTAAAACAGGTTTAGGTGTTATACCTATTAATGAAGATAATAAATGTAAATGGGGTTGTCTAGATGTAGATGACTATTCAGTTAATATAGAAAAAATTTCAAAACAATTTGTAAAAAAAAATTTAATAGTTTGTAGATCAAAATCAGGTGGTGCTCACATATTTATTTTTACTAAAAAATTTGTATCTGCAAAATTAATGATAGAAAAATTAAAAGCTATAGCTAAAGCTTTTGGATTTGTAAAATACGATTTAAGACCACAACAAACTCAATTATTAAATGAAGACGATGTAGGTAGTTGGCTTAATATGCCATACTTTAATGGAGAAGAAACTGATAGATATGCTTTGTACGATGGTAAAGCTTTAACATTAGAACATTTTTTACAATGGGTAGAAAAGTTTGCTGTTAATTCTATAGATGAAATTAAATTAGATTTTATAAAAAAAGAAAATAAATCAAATGAAATACTCCCGGGAGGACCTCCTTGTTTGCAAGATTTACTTTCACAAGGTGCT